>Ga0126342_10009475_pt1 | contig 17462 bp, 11 predicted proteins | sample Cyp1metagenome_FD_92528 | JGI IMG/M metagenome (GOLD analysis project Ga0126342, IMG submission 92528) | Coral microbial communities from Lord Howe Island, Old Settlement Bay, Australia - Cyphastrea 1 metagenome | ecosystem: Host-associated > Invertebrates > Cnidaria > Coral ... | reverse complement strand
TGTATCTATGTATCTATGTATCTATGTATCTATGTATCTATGTATCTATGTATCTATGTATCTATGTATCTATGTATCTATGTATCTATGTATCTATGTATGTATGTATGTATGTATCTATGTATGTATGTATGTATGTATCTATGTATCTATGTATCTATGTATCTATGTATGTATGTATGTATGTATGTGTGTATGTATGTATGTATGTATGTATGTATCTATCTATGTATCTATGTATCTATGTATCTATGTATCTATGTATCTATGTATGTATGTATGTATGTATGTATGTATGTATGTATGTATGTATGTATTACGTGTGATATGTGTGGAAATGTCAATGTTGGGGGCTGGGCTGAAAGGAGATTTCTAGGGTATTCAACGCTGCAACTGGTTGTTTTTGCAACCCCAGCATCGATGGAAGAACTAAAGAACTGGAATTAATGAGTTCCAATAAGGTAAATACATCATCTCTATAGTCTGAATATCTCTCCTCTAAAAAATCCGATATTCCATCTGGAGGTGCTTGGACCACCCTTGGACTTGCCTTGGTCAACTGGGATGGATGATCATCAGATGGCAAGCAGACACATTTAAAACATGTTGAACTGCGAAACCATCAACCAGAATATTCCATGAAGTTGTCTCCATTTTCTCCACATGATCCTCCATATATCCATATATATATAATATATATCCATATATATATAATATATATACATAAATATATATATATATATAATATACATAATATACACATATATATATATAATATTATATTATACCCCCAGTGTATATTATACCCAGCCCCGAAGCTTTTCTCTGGCAACGACGAGGGACACCCGACACCGGGGAGTCTTTGCTCCGGCCGTGGCAAACTTCGCAGATTTCTTGGCTTTCGTACCATCAAGTTTCATGAGATTTTGATGGCAATAAATGGCATGATATGTGGGATATCATGTATTTATATATATATATGTATATATATGTATTATATATATATATATATATATGTATTATATATATACATATATATATAATACATATATATATATACATATATATATATATATATATATACATATATATATATGCCAACCAATTTGTTCCAATTTGTGGCTATGTTAATAGGGATCTTGAGGCTCTAAACCATCTAATTTTTGGGACACCTATTATTTTAGACAAACCCATCTGAATCAAAGTCCAAACCTGAAAGACTTCTATAGCAACGTGGGGGGCAACATGTGGGTTTGTCTGAAAATAGGCTACCTCTCCACAGCTTATAATCATCATCGTTTTCCCTATAAAAAAACATTGACCAAAAAAAACATCTGGACATTTCTGAACCATATGAAATCCATTAAATTCAGACCATATATATTTCACTTTGGGGGACGGAGCCTTCCTCTGCGTGACTTTCCATCACAAGTCGTGAAGTCCATGACGGGTCCTTCACCGCTGGACCATGGCAGGACCCGAAGCCTGGTTTTGTAACACCGTGTGGAAGCTGGACTTGGATGGGACACTGAAAAGTTCGGAAAAGACTGAAATTGGATATAAAAACCATGAACAAAAATCCATGGATTTCTGGTACCCGGTACATCCCCAACCCATCCCTTCCACGACATCCCCCCATCCCCCCGCTCCGCGCCTTTCACAGCCAACACCCACGTGGTCGCAGCACCAGGTCTTTTGGCTCGATGACCTGCAGGTCTGCCCCTAGAAACCAACGATTTTCATGGTTATAGATTGTTAATTATATGGCATTATAATTGGATAATTTGGGAACAGGATTACTATAATAATGGATAGATTTATATTTATATGGGAGAATTATGGCAATATAATGATTATATACATATATATATATATATATATATTTATTGGCATTATATGGGATTCTTTGTAATGGATAGTTTTCATGGGACAATCTAATGTTTTACCCGAAACGGTGGAAGTCATCAAACGTGGCTGGACAATCTCCGATGAAGCATTCTAGGCAAAACCATCGAAGCATTCGTGGTGGATTTTCAAGCAAGCCACGTTTCATTACCGGAGGGCAGCCCATGTGATTCATACACATGAATTGCAATTCAAATGTATTGATGATTTATCGCTATTGATATGTATTGATGCTTTGCGACTTGATGATGACTTTTGGAACATGGCAGGGAATTGCTTCGAAAAAACTCACGATACAACATTACAGTAGGAGCTCTGATCGAGGATCCAACCCAATAAGGCATGGTGGGCCAAGTTGGACACTTGGACACTTGCCTGGAATTTACCATGTTCAGCTAGCAAATACTGTAGTTTGTTATATGTGTAGCCCTTAAACAATGAAAACGCTGGCTGACTGGCTGATATATAACCTCATTGACAGGACTTATAATCCCATGGAAATTTTGTTTTTTGGGCCATCAGAGGCTGGGAGAATCTCGGGAATCCCCAGTATTCCATGGAGCCTCTGATGCGACATCATCAATGGAAGCCACATCATTCTTGGAGCATCATCCCAGTAAGTTAGTAACCCTGGTGATCATGAATCCTCTAAGTGGCAGTTTTGTATATCACATAGGATCCATGGTGCTGCTATATATGGTAACATTTACTGTACCATCAATATACCCCAAATATTAGCATATATATACCAGCACCATGGATCCTATGGATATTGATTAAGTGTCGGATTTGAAATCTGATATACATAGTACTTAATCACTTATTGGGTGCCTTGTCCTAGTGTCCTATGGTCCGACAAGTGTGGTGGACCCCCACAGGGTCCTGTTCCAAGAAGCCAAGACCCCGAGCCAGTGGGTTTTCCAGTTCTCGATGCCACCTGGTAGGGGGATCATCACATTTCATGCGCTTGAACTACCCTCTGGTAAACGTTTACGCAACTATGGAAAGATCCACCATGCTATGGGTAAATAAATCCACTATTTCGACTGGGCAATTTTCAAGTTCGCAAACTGTAAACTTTTACCAGGCCGGGTATGTTGAACATGCGGTTGAAAACATGGTGGTTTCTTAAGTCATGAGGGATGCCCCAAGTCACCATGGTTGTTTCAATATTAAGTCATGGTCATGTTGACTAGATGGTTTGGGGGCCCATGACATATCCCAGGCTCAACCATGGCCGTGGCCAAGTTGTCACCAATGCATTTGTTAATTAGCCAATGTAAACCTAAACCCTCCAGTAATACCCCATGAGGTCGAGGTGGGCAAAATATCGCCATAGATGAGACATTCTTGACTGAGATGCCCTTCCAGGTAGCACACAGAGTTATATTTCTTGTAAGCACCGTTAATATGGGTATCAACATTTGGAACCTTAAAAATTGGGCGAATTGACCGAACATGGCCAACCCATCTATCCCCTTGCTTTGGGTGAATCATTTTGTTCTCAAAAGCCTGGTGCCATTGGCATCAATTCTGAAGACATTAGGAAGGTCTGGCCCTCCAAAACTCTCAAAGGAACTGGTTACCTCTAAATCCATTGGTGAAAAAAAACATGTTCCCCTTGAAATGGCCAAAAATTATAGATCTACCCTCTGGTACAGTTCGCCATGGAAAGATCCACCATGCTATTAAAAACGGTAAACCATCTATTTTGATTAGGGCCATCTATACCATGGCTATGTTAGTCATAACCAGAGGGTATATCTATAATGGATATACAGTAACATACCCCATTTTCAAACAGACCCATCCCACAGTAACGTTTCCAGCTTCACCGGGGCGCTGCAGTCATGCTCGCAACCACGGCGGTGATGCCTCACGCTGAAAACACCGCTGGTCCATGGTGGTCCAAACGGAGGACGGGAAATCTCTGCATTTCTGATCTCTTCGGGATACGAAGATAAAACAAATGATAAAGAGATCAGATGATAAAGATTGAAAAAGCTGATAAACATATTTACTCATCTGTTAGTTAGATCAGTCATTATCTTTGGTAAAACATTAGTATTCTTAGTATCTTTAATGATAAAACAGATGACAAATTAGATGACAAAACAGTATCTGCTTTATCATGAGGATCTCTTTTATCATAAATGTTCTCGCAAAACACTTGAGAATGGTCAACTTGCAACCCTTATAGAACCGTCTGCGATATAACCGAGTTTGTTGATGACCACAACAAAAAACCCTCAATGGTTCAGCATGGTTAAGCTGCCCTTAGATAAGTGTTTTAAACAATCCAGTACAGTGGGAAATCATCCGCAAATATCCCAATCATCCCGACATGATCTAAGGATAATCAACCTGATTTTTTGGATATTTCAGGATATTCTAAGCATAATCTAGCGATGTTTTAGAACTGTTTTTTTTCCTATCTCAACATGCCACGGTACAAGGTCCGTCAAGCCGGACCAACACCCTTTCCGAGCCAAAAAAACGACTTCATCCATTTGGTCCATGGATTTAATTGGGTTTTTTCAAATATCTTTAAATCACTAGTTATGGTGTGTATATTATATATAATTAACATATTGTGTATAGATATGTTAACCATGCTACTGACTATGGTATTTTTTTTTTTTTTAAATATGCATATATGTTATACCCTTGTAAGCCGGATACCTATCTATCGATCGATCTATCTATCTATCTATCTGGTTGGTGCGATTGCCACTCATTGGTTTCATGAACCAAACGGCATTTCCAAATATTACCATTGTTGATCACGCACATCCAACTAACTAGATGATGGTTTATACAATATATACCTAGAGAACACAACACCTATAAAAATATAGGTGGCAAGTAAAAAACTTGACTTTTTTGGAAACATGGTGGAAAAGAAAAAACATGTTTTTTCCAAAAACCCGACATTTACTCTCTTGATTGATTATTGCATAGAGCCTCCTTTCATGTCATACAACAAAATTCATATCATATTCATGTCATTTCATTTAATTACTTTTGAATGTTATCATGATAACATATCATATTACAAGATACTCGCATCCAAATCATTGAGATTATGTCGTTACCCACCTTATCCCAGGCAACAACATGGTTGCCCACTTGTTCGGATCCATTTGCTGTCGAACTTTGTTGTGCATAGCGTTTCCTTTTCAGAAAATTATCGAAATCATCAAAATCATGACTTTAATTTTTTGTTTGGGCCGAGAATAAAGGAAATCAGAGAAACTCGTATTTATCCCGTATAGTAACCCGCATTTATCCCGTAGTCAACCCGTATTTTGGGGGTCCCCCCAAAAAACCAGGTTTTGCACAACACGGCTTCAATATCCAAAAACTATCATATCAGCGCAATTCTGGGGAACTCTCACTCCAAGCGGGATGGAAACTGTGGAGGATCTGGAGGTGATATTTTGTGAAATTTCAGTGAAATGGTGGAATTACACAAATCAAGGTTTTGGAAAACCCTGTTTATTTTAGAGAAAAAAACATGGTTTTTACCCAAGAACCGTCATTTGGATAGGTTTTGGGTTCGGTAGTTGACAGCTGGGAAAATCATCAAAACGTTGCTGGCGGATTCCCGGTTGCCATGTTTGATGACACCGGATGGTTTGTTAGTTCAAAAAAGAGGGTACGATCTGGTAAACATACAAAAAACAATGGAAAATCACCATTTTCAATAGCTATGTTTGTGGTAACGGATAATTCCACTAATTTGTTTGGGTTGTAAAAGCATAGTTGTATGAGTTTGATCCCATCTTACTGAGGTTAAAATCCCATGTAGAATTCTACCATGGGGTAAAACATCAGATGTTCCATGAACATCTACCATTTGTAGCATTTTTGGTGATATATCCCATACAATTCCCAATTCAACAAAAAAACATTGAATCAGCATGACACCAAAGGGTGCTTCAATCAGATCTTCAAGATCTTCCATTCATTTTCCATCCCAAAATATCCCAAAGAAAATGTTTATCATTATATTCATCCATTTCCCAATTTCCCATTCATCAGCATTAAAAAAAATATCCCAAACAAAAAATATTTACAGTATCATTTTTCATCCGTTTTTCCCGTTCAGCATAGAAAAACCTATGATTTTCCCATCGACACCGGAGGCTTCGCTGCGACACTGAACTCCGCCTGCAGCACCAGCTTTTCTTCTCATCATCCCAGGCATGGCGCCAATTTTCGAAGCCATGACCTTAAAAGAGAGATGTCCCAGCCAAACTGGGGAGAATATGTAATATTATATATATATTATATATATATTATATATATATTATATTACATATTATATATATATATGTAATTATATATTATATTATATTGTTTGTATGTGTAAACATGTTCGCTGCAACCCCTAGGTTTGCCCGCGGCCAATCCCATATATCCTTTGACATGCTCAAATCCCTTCGCAGGGTTTAAGCTTTTTACTTTCCAAAACAACAAACACCAAAACCCTAAAACCTAAAACCCTAAAACCTAAACCCTAAAATTGAAGCCCTAAATCCTCAAAACTTAAAGTCAAAATCACTGCGCATAGCCAGTGTTTTCATTCATCCTCTGGTGATAAGTATATCATATTGTTTGGATGTGTTGTTTGAGTGTGGGCGAACCAGGGGGTTGCAGGGAACATGTTTAGTGTGTATACACATTATATAGTTGTTATATGTATATATATATACATATACATAAAGCATATGTTGCATGTGAATTCTTCTGATATATTCATGGCTTGTGGAACTTCGGAACTGCAACTCATCCCAAACGTTCCCTAAAGATATCAGTCAAGTGGAATCATCTTCCCAGGTGACATACACGGAAAAACCAACTGCCAGATGTCAGTCATACCAACATATACCAACAATATCCAACGATCATGTGACAGAATCACAATGTTGTGAGCAGCTTTGATGGTCGAATTGGCTCAAGTTTGATGGTCGAGTTGTTTGGAACTACTTTCACATGGGCTATAAAAAAAAAAAAAAGTTTTTAAATGGAACGCTTTGACAATACAACAAAACGATTGAAAACTGTGAAAGCACCAGGCCAAAACAGGACAAGCATCATCTACCTCAGGGTGACTGGAGGGGTCTCGCTTCATCCCAGCAGCCACAGCGGTCCCAATGTCTTAGGCGCGGGCTGCAATCATAACTCTCATGACTGGCGCAGCCCACATGCTCATGCTTGCAACACCAGTCCTGCCGGCCATTCATCAGCAGCATTTATCAGCATTTTCACGAGGTAAATCATCTATAAATGATTATAAATGGGCCATTTTGCCTGGCTAGCCATGTTAGTTTAGCTGTGTGGCCAATGATTGTTTTCAGGTGGTGTAGTTTACCCAACTTAGTGAAGAAAAAAACACTGGCCAACCATATCAGTACATGGTCCTACAAGCGAGAATCTAAGTCGGGTCATCCTTGGGGCTTGGACGCCCCAAAAACTGAATGGTGAATACTAGGACTAGACTTACCATCTGGTTATTTAACATACTGTGGGTGGAAGAAATCCTGCACCCCGCTATAAATAATGGGATAAACCACCTATCATCCACAGCAGCTTTGGGAAATCCCTTATAGATGGAAATCTAGAACAGTGAAAATCATCTAAACATGAACCACTTGCCATAACTATGTTAAGTAACCAAAGGATAGACATGACAAATCCATCTGTGGTCCCAAACAACATCAGCTGGAACATGTGAGCTGGGAAACAAAATACCACCATCCCATAAGAAATTCTCGTTGGCTACTAGCTGTCCCTGAAGACTCATGAGTGTATGGTCATATCACAATTCCCAATTTTCACCATGAATCTATCTATCTATCTATATATATATATATATATTAATTATATATATATATATTATGTTATATATAAACTATAACTACAACTCTATATGATTTATAACTAACGTGATTAATAACTATAAAACACCAACAAAACAAACGGCCATCAGGACCCAACTGGTCCCCCTAGTGCCTTCTTCTCTTGATGCCATCCTTGATAAGCGCCCTCACCTGGGCTAAAACGGTACTGTACCCGAAACGGTGTCATCATAGCTAGCTGTCTAGCTGGAGGTTAAAAAAACCTGGGACAATCGTGGAACTAAAGGGATGTTCTAATCGGAAATCCTATATAAATGGAGGTAGTTTACCATAACTATGGAAAATCACCATTTTTAATGGGCAAACTCACTATAAATGGCCATTTTCAATAGCTATGTTAAATTACCAGAGTGTATAGCTTCGAAAAAAATCACTAGGATATAAAGGGTGGATTTTCCAGGCATCTGTCACCATCCGGGTTTCCCCAAGCCATTGAAATTGCAATTTATTGAACACATAGTCAACGCATGATAAAACATGGATACCTTCTGGTAAACATACAGTTTGCTATTGAAAATTGCAAAAAAATGCCATTTATAGTTGATTTACCCATTAATAGTGGTGATTTTCTATAGCTACGTTAGTTTACCAGAGGGTAATCAATGGGATGGATTCGAAGACAAACAAAACATATCCCAAAGCCGTGTGAGATCTTCGATGGTGTCCCGAGCCAGGTATCCTCTGGCCCGTTCATCTAAAAAGTATTGTCAAGTGGATCATCATTCCAAATATTTCCAGGTAGCATTGGATGGTATTTCTCAAAGAACACACATGATTTAAACTATATTGAACTAGTCAATTGGGACCATCATGTTCACAAGTAAAGATATAACCACCAACCAAGTCCAACCAACCATACAAGGCTGCTACCACTTGTCAGTCTCTGGGTTCAGGACCGCAATCAAAGCCTTGGGCCAGCTGACAGTAGGAATTTCCGTTCTCAGCCGCTGTTCGTTGACCATTGTGGCTGGAGGCTATGTCTCAATAAGCATGTATACTGTATAAGCATGTATAAGCAGCAAATTTAGGGATAGAAGCTAAACAGAAAATCGAGCGATCCCCACCCTGACACATTATCCTGAAATAGTTTCTGACATACCGCCTGGAAGATTGGAAGTATATATGGATATATATGGCAGCCATCACCCCGGGGGATCCTAAAATATCCCATTTTTTTCTGCATGGGGAACTTGAAATATTAATGGTTATGATATGGTTAATATATGGTTTTTATATGGTTTTTATATGGTTAATGATGGTTAATAACAACCTGGTTGGTGGTTGGTATACCTACCCCTCTGAAAAATGATGGACTGAGTAACAGTTGGGATGATGAAATTGCCAACTGAATGGAAACATAAAAAAAAATGGAACCACCAACCAGAACAAGTTCCAATTGTCTTGTTCTGCTTCACCACTGAAAAAAGAAACGTGCAAAATGTAATATATTGTATGCAAATTTAAGCGGTTCAGTTTTTAATTTTGCAGGGCCATAGAATTGAATATGTCGTTTTTGGCGTCCCCCCAACTTCACAAAGAACGGTCTTGGCTGGAACCACCCTTGGATGTCATGAGCAAAAATGGATTCCCAGCCAGCGTCTTGAGGCTTCACGCGTGGCGCGACAAATCCAGGGCAACCTTTTCCTTTGTGTTGACAACACCACGCCTCTGAAGGGCACTCACCGAGGATGGGGTGTGTACCTTAAGGGGTCAAGTTTGGGTCCAATAAGGGAACTTCTGTGTGATGCTCCCAAGAAACACGGGAAATTGTTCATCGTTTTCAAGCTGAGGTACGCAAGGTTCCAGCTGATCATCAAAAACATGCTTTCGTAAAGTTGTGGCGTAGAATTAAAGTGAAATATTTTGTGAGTGCGAATTCCGAAGAATAAACACATTACTGGAATCTGAAACTGCCCATCTTGAAAAACAAATGACCCAACTGGACCCAACTTCTCGTGTTTTCTCCTGTGAACTGCGACTCCACTCGCCTTTTGGTTGTGAGACCACTCGCTTTGCCACAGGGGGCTGGCACCTGGCTTGCTCCGAAATCCAATTTTTTTTGCTAGTGGAAATGCACGGATGGGACATGTGGGGGGTTTCCATAAATGGGGGTATACCCCAACAGCTGGATGATTTTTTTCACGGAAAATTCCATCAGATATGGATGATTTGGGGCCACTCCATGTTTTCCAGGAAAAGATTGGCCAGAACAATGGCTGTTGGGTACCGGAAATTGGGATAGAAATTCATAGAAACAGATAGAACAAAAAACCTGGAGCATCATGAAACCATAGATTTCCTTTGACCACGACGTGACTTTGAGGCTACGTCCTGTTGGGATCTGCGTAGCAGGCGTAGCATCATCTGACGTGGACGGATCACCGCCGGGCATAGAATTGGATTGGTGAGCACACGTGTGCACACGTGTGAATAGAACATTCCAATGTTAGAAAGACGTCAGAGTTTTCTTATAAATCAAATGGACCAATGGATGTGATTTCTAACAACTCTGATATCTTTCTATTTCAACAACAATGGATATCTCCTATGTTTGCCTACATTCATCTGACGTACGGGTGTTTACCCAGCTTCAACTGAGGCGCTGCAATCATAGTCACAGCCACGGTGATAGTGGTGACAGCACCACTCCTGGCATGCTTCCGAGGCGGCTGGCGGGATTTGAATGTGAAGTCACCGGTATAGTCATTGGAAGAAGTTCAGAATGTTCAATAATTTTTGAATAATGAAAGCATCACTAATATGTATGTATATATATAATACTTATATATACACGTTTATTATCATTAATATATATATTCCCCATGGATCCAAGTACCTTCTTAGGAAGTACTTGGGGTATGATTTAGGGGGTTAAGTACCTTCTCATACAGTGTTTGGATCCATAGGGATTAATATATTATATAATCCTGGGGAATCTTCGGAATGTACAATTCTGAGCCACACCAATTCGCGCCTTCCCCCCATGCCATGGTTTGACGCCTTGTCTTAACATCTTGGCAAACCCTCCGGTAATCAAAACAGGCTGGTAAATCCACCATCTATAGATGAAAACCCATGCAGCTATTAATAAACCTCCATTTAGTTCGGGGATTTCGTAGCGGCGAAATCCGCGCTTGATGACACTGAAGGGGATGGTTGCGAAATCCTGCATCAGTTGGTAACTATGGGGATTCCTATTAAACACTGTATAACTACAACTGGTTGGTGGTATACCTACCCCTCTGAAAAATATGCGAAAGTCAGTTGAGTCAGTTGGGATGATTATTCCAAATATATGGAAAGTCATAAGATTATTAAGATTATATAAAATTCCATGGTTCCAGTCACCACCAACCAGTGATAACAAAAACCATTAACCATCATTAACCACTATAAAAATGGTATATAATCCCATGAAATAAAGATGATTATCAACCATTAACCACGATTTTATTGGTATATAATATTATATAATCCCATTATAATAACCATATAATAACCATACATTAACCATATATTAACCAGATAACTACAACTAAAACTTTAACTCATGGGGTTATCATGGGATCTACCCATCTGCTGGGATCTTCCGGAGGCCTTCTTCGCTTTGGACCAATGGCTTTGCCGCTCCGAGTGGACACCGACACCTGGGAGAAGCTGAGAAATTTCAGGGGGACCAATATGGACCAATGGGATGTGCAATTTGCTCATCAAGTTCATAGCATCTGACCTCATGTTGCCATTTTTTTTAACCCATTGGTATATAGCTGGTTGGTGGTATACCTACCTCTCTGAAAAATATGAGTTTGTCAATGATGATGAACTTCCCAACTGAATGGAAAGTCAAAAAATTCATGTTCCAAACCACCAATCAGATAAGATTTGTGGCCCAAATTTCAGGGAATATCCCCAGAAAATATTGTTATGCGGTCTGATATGGTACGTTTACGTAGCTCCATTTTAGGATCCTGAAATTTACCATCTGGTTATTTAACCTCACATAGCGAACTGGAAAATCCCAACCATAAATGGAGGTTTAGTTCGCTGGGAAATTCATCTATTTCTATGGGCCATCATTGGAAACCATGGCGAACTGTTAGTCATAACCAGAGGTTTTGTTTTCTTCACCTATAGTTATATATTAGCCATGTATATTTAATATTAGCTATAACCATTTATAATTTACCCATAGTTAAATCACAAGAGGCTACTTTGAGCCATTCAACAGCCGCCTTGCTGTGGGTCATGGGTCATCCCTTGGATGAAAAACGACCATGGCCATCCTGTGAAGGATTCGGCAAGATCGGCAAGATCGGAACGAATCCTGCGTTTCAAGGAAGGCTATTAGTGAAAATGCCAACATAGAGATATTTTGTTATTTTGTTTCATGATTGAAGTTCAGTAGTTCATCACAAACAAAGATTTGGCCAGCTGATTTTCATGTTTTCTAGATGTAAGCAGCCTCAAATGCCAAGCAATGGATGCCTGACCATCACACACAGTATGGGCATATCATAGTATATCATCATCGGTATATACCCTCCGGTAAACTAACATAACCATGGAAAATCACCATTTTTAATGAAAATTCCACTATTTCTGTGGCCATGTTCAATAGTTTTTTGTTAGTTTACCAGAGGGTATATCCCATCAATATCCCATTATTTCCCATTAAAATCCCATTAAACCACCATTTTCAATTGGAACATCATCATTTTCAATAGCTTTTTGTATGTTTACCAGAGGGTAAAATCCCATTAAATCACTACAATATCCCATTAAATCATCATTTTATAGTAACATTAATGGCACACAGCCCATTCCAATGCCAAGTCTAAGAGCGCCGCGGACCGCACCCAGGGGGGATCTTCGGGCATCGGATCTCTGGTGAAATTGACAATCCATTGATCCCCATTCTTCATCCCAGAAGTGGGGATTATTCCATTCAAAATGAGGCTATATTACAATATTCATTACATATGTATATATATATACATATTATTGTATAATATAAATATAATATATATATATATATAATATAATATATATATATACTCCATCAATGGGGATCATCCATATCATCCACTAATCTAAGTCAAACATAACATCCCATATGCCAAATAGGTCCCGCAGCCTCCATTCCATGGCACTACTTTCGACCGCCATGGCACTACAGTCGAAATCTACAGGATCCTGCACAGGATCCGTCGTGGTCGTGGTGGCACACCTTAGCCGCGCAAAGCGGTTTTTCTGGGTCAGTAAAATACCTTTGGCCAGCCCTGGTGGATTGTCAGAATCCCCATCAAAAATGTTCGTAGAATTCCATTATTACCATCTGGTTATTTAACATAGCCATGGAAAATCACCATTTTTAATAGGTAAGCCATCTATAAATGGGCCATTTTCCATGGCTATGTTAGTCATAACCAGAGGGTATCCATCATTTACAATCAACAAGTCAACAAGGGATTTTGGGCACTGTTCAATGATTTCAATGAGCTAGCCCCCAATTGTCAATGCCGGAAGAAGACCGAAAACAAATGCTGAAGAACCCCCCTTCCCCCAAAAAACATCCAAGACAAAAGACCGGTTACAGTATTATGATGGTTGACTGATGTTCATTGCATATCTCGGCCATCTTCACTGGCATAGGTGCACTTGACATGTTGGTAGACGCAGTCATGGAACGGAAATCAAGGACTTCAAATCACTGCCCGGAATTGGTGAGGAACATGGTGCGTTGATGTTGTGCAACAAAAAATACGTAGGACACGGTGTCTTTTTTATCATCCTTGCAGTGAACCACTAAAACAATCTGACAAACTCTCTGGGGAAAATAGAACAATTCACTGACCGTAAAAGTTTTGGCCATTTGGGGATGATTCCCCTAATTTTCATCATTTTTTTTTTCAGGGGGTCACGAATTGAGGTCACTATAAATTGCCCAAACATGATATGCATATTTCTCATGTCAGGATGGTTACCAAACACGATGTGCATATTTCTCATTTCAGGATGGTTACCCTCTGGTAAACATACAAAAAACTATGGAAAATCACCATGTTTAATGGGAAAACTCACGATTTCAATGGCAATTTTCAATAGCTTTTTGTTAGCTTACCAGAGGGTAAACCATGATAAGGTCACCTTGAATCAGGACCTTGAGGCCCACACCCGACTCCAGTGTGTAGACAGCACCACGCCTGGGACCCAGACTCGAGTCGAGCGAAGTAGCTTGGCAATAGACCAGTTGAGCATGAAAAATCAACAACCACCAAAAACGGATATCATGATGTCATGAAATAAGATGGGGATATGATGGAGTATAACCAAATGATACCATATGTATATGATCTGGATTTCTATGAAAATTGAATAAAACACCCCTTCATTCCATTGCTTAATCACCATTATCCCTATAGGAAATTATAGTAGTCAATTTCAGACATACTGCTGGTTCCATCTTTTTCCCAAGGGGAAAAGCAAACAAAAATCTAAAACTCAGGAATTCCAACGTATTGTTCATTCAAAAATGGGTGTGCCCAATATGTATGTTGGGTAGTTTTCCTTGGGCAGAAATGGGAGGTTCCACTTGTATGTGTTTACATTTGAAGTAAAAGTAACCTGTCACCATTTCTACTTAACCTCATACCCTTTTTTTGGCATCACTTAGGTTTGTCCACAAACAAGGTACCCCCAGGAACCCAATGGATTGCCATCATTTCCGCGTGAAAACGGTTATAAGATGTTATAAGTTGGAGTATGCCCAAATTGGATGACGTGTGTCATACAGACACTATTGGGTATACTGTATACTCCAACTTATATGACACTATATGGGTATCCCTTTGCAATGGCTATAATTGGTTGTAATTGGAGTATCCCTTTGCATACCCATTACATCCCCATTGACATTGGCAAACGATATACCCAATTGGCTTGGACAAACCACATTTGGATACCCCAAGATCTCCAAGCATCATTTAAGTGGTGGATATTACTAATCCCAATTGTTACACAGTATAATTAACCCCTTTGTGTATGTATGTATATATGTCTCATTGCATAGATGCCTAGTGATATCTACTTGACATACATCCCCTTCAATTAAATTCAGATCTTTTCTCTGGTAATCTAAAATAGCTATGGACATTGACCCATTTGTAGATGATTTATCCATAGCAATGGTGGCGTTTCCATCACAAACCATTCGAATAAGCATACCCTTATCATCCCTTATCCAAATACATTTCCAGAGGATCAACCAAGAAAAAAACTAAACTTCAGTTTTAGATCGTTTTAGTATGTTCAATGAGTTTACCATAGTTTACCCATGTTTTTCCCCAATCTTACCCTCTGGTAAACTAACAGTTCGACCCTGGCAGTCATCGGGCTTGGAAGATGAGTTTCAACTAAACAATGGCTATTTTCAGGGTCCAACTGTTAATTTACCAGAGGGTAATCCCATTCATCAACAAGAGAACCAGAAATCCAGCCTTTTTGTGCGCGGTCCAGTCCAAATGCCAGCTGGCCTTTGGAGGAAGCTGGGATTTCACCATCCATAGGGATAACATGGAATGCCATGGGATCTAACTATCAAAAAGGGTCAAAGAAAGGGATTCAACTGAGTTTTTTTAATTGCAAGGGTCACTTTCAGCACATTTCAACCATTAAAAAACTACACAAAGAAAAACTTAAGGTTTAAGCATTTCAAGCTGTGAAAAGTGTTGATTTAAAAAATGGCACATGTTTCAACCAAACAGAACAACATGAAGACTTTGGAAAGAACAAATTGAAGTTTCCGAAGTCATGGGGGTACCCCGAAATCACCCAAAATCATATATATGTATGTATATACTATGGTATACCATTTTAGTATTGAAACCCATGGTTTTGGGGATCGCCCATTTTGATTTTGGGAAATCACCAAATACACACACTCGACCAGCAAGAAAAAACAGATAGGATCTCATTTACACTAGACTACACTAGACAAACGTAGACAAATATTACTTACGACTCGGATGACCATTATAGACCATCATTACTGGTCATCCCAAATCATGACTATGACGACTAGATGGTGAGTATAGTCATATTAGTCATGACATACTATGACTATGACTTACTAGCCATATATGACTATGCCATTTAATATATTCAATAGACATACTATGACTATTGACCATATTACCATGGTATTCCCATGACATTGACATACTATGACCATCCTTTTTTGGGGCTTTCCATACACCATTTCGATTTATAGATGGGGAGAAAATCCCATGGAAATAAACCATGCACCATCGGTTTATAGGTGGGGATTTTCCCATGGAAATAAACCATCCATTTTCCCATCCAGCTGGGGCTACCCCCATATGGCCAGGCGGGAAGCTTCAACGTCACGTTTCCCACCTGGCCATGGTCGCAGTTGTACTCCGCACATCGGCCTTGATTCCTGGCACGTGGCTGTTCATCAAGTTCATAGTATCAGTTAATATTAATTTATCCCATAGAAAACAAACACACAAAAAACCATAGTCACTATTTTTTGTATCCCCTTAAGTTAGTATCAATTATGCATAAATATGAAATATGATCCCTAAATGTATCACATGTTTGCCCATGTTTTCATGTCACCGCCATCCGGATCACCAAAGGATACCAAAAGCCTGCAACACCAGATCTTCTTGTCCTCCGACCTGTCAGTCGCGCAATAGATGAATGAGATGCCACAACCGCACATCTATAGAGAAAAAAACAACGTTATGACTGGTTGGTAGTATACCTACCCCTCTGAAAAATATGAAAGTCAGTTGGGATGATGACATTCCCAATATATAGGAAAATAAAAAATGTTCCAAACCACAAACCAGATAACTATTCACTGCCGGCAAAACTCATTAAAATTGAAGCGCAACTGCGTCCATAGAAAAACAGCAGATGAACATCACTACAATTCTGGGTAAATTATAATAATTCACTAACCTGAATTGTTGGGCCATTTGGGGATAATTCCCCTTACTAACCATGATTCCCAGTGACATGAAACTTGAAGCGCAACCTGAACATCTGAAGCTTGTCCATGGCTATCCTTCAGATCTAAGCTGCAGACCATCCGCTTTTCCAATGCGAAAAACCCGCAGAACAGTCAAAGGGCTGAAAATCGTTGCCTTCAGCGATGAATTGTGGGAAATTATGGGATAATTATGATGCTAACGGGATTCTCATGGAGATATTTGCTGCATTGCTGCGGATATATGGACAATCATATCATACTCGAGTCTGCGTGAAAATGCGATATACCTTGTGATAACGTGGCTGGAACATCTCCGAACTCAGTGGAGGTCGCTTGGTTTCACAACATGCAACCTGCAACAGGAACGACGCCAGTTGAGATATTTTTTCTAGTGGGAGATTCCTGAGATTCACATAATATCAGGGCCAAAGACATACTCTCTGGCAAACTAACATAACGGCAGAACATCACCATGTTTAATGGGTAAATCAACAAATTACTTTACTTCGTGTGATCCCCACCATGACATTTATACATTTTCTTACTGGCAAATCTTCTGGCATTCTATCTGACATATCTTCTGGCATTCTATCTGGCATTCTATCTGGCATTCT
>Ga0126342_10009474_pt1:2500-17462 | contig 17462 bp, 15 predicted proteins | sample Cyp1metagenome_FD_92528 | JGI IMG/M metagenome (GOLD analysis project Ga0126342, IMG submission 92528) | Coral microbial communities from Lord Howe Island, Old Settlement Bay, Australia - Cyphastrea 1 metagenome | ecosystem: Host-associated > Invertebrates > Cnidaria > Coral ... | reverse complement strand
TTTTGTGGTCTTACAATAAGCGATGATCCAATGGAATAATAATATCATATATATCCTTTATACACACTTCCCCACGGCACACCGACCTGAGACAACTTCAGGGGAGCCGAGACAAGAAACAACCTGAACCCAGTAGAGTCTGGAGTGTTCAGTGCAGAGTGTGGAGTGTAGAGTGTGAAGTGTGGAGTGCAAGTGTGGAGTGTAAAGTGTAGACTGTGGAGTGAGGATTGTGAAGTGCAAAGTGTGGAGTGTAAAGTGCAAAGTGTGGAGTGCGGAGTGTAAAGTGTGGAGTGTAAAGTGTAGAGTGTGGAGTGCAAAGTGTAGAGTGAAAAGTTTAGAGTGTAAACTGTAGAGTGTGGAGTCTAAAGTGTCGAGTGCGGAGTGCGGAGTGTAAAGTGTAGAGTGTGGAGTGTAAAGTAAGGAGTGCGGAGTGTAAAGTAGGGAGTGTGGAGTGTGGAGTGTAAAGTGTGGAGTGTAGAGTGTGGAATGTAGAGTGTGAAGTGTAAAGTGTGGAGTGCGGAGTGTAAAGCGTAGAGTGTGGAGTGTAAAGTGTAGAGTGTGGAGCGTAGAGTGTACAGCAAGGAGTGTGGAGTGCGGAGTGTAAAGTGTGAAGGGTGGAGTGTGGAGTGTGGAGCGGAGTGTAAAGTGTAGAGCGTGAAGTGTAGCCCACGAACGCGTGTAGAGTGTGGAGCGTAGAGCACGCAATGCGACGCGTCTGTAGTGGCGCGCCTGCCACGCAAAATATCGCAAAATGACGACAGAGGTCTCCAAAATTCTGCGCCTGGCACGAAAACTGCAACTCATCTTGTGAAAGCGACGCAAAAGTATTGCGCCTGCCACACAAAACGGCGTTCGACACGTTATCAAACAGGTTGGAATGTCAGAAAGCGCCGCGCTTGCCACGCAAAACGACACGACAACCTGCATGGAAACCTTCGAAAAGGAGATGCTTTGCAGCTTCCCCTAGACACGGCGATGCCACAGGAAAACCAGAGACTCGAGACGAGACACGTGGAAGCATCAAAACGTTCTTAGAACCTAAAAATTTGAAACCCCAAAATCGAAGTTTCCTGTCAGGCCTCCGTCAATTTTCATCACATCTCACAAAGTGCAACGCCTGCCACGGAATTTGCACCTTTTCGCCACTTGACGCAGCCCTGACAATGGGATTCGCAAAAATCACGCCACACGACACGTCTAAAGTGCTGCGCCTGCCACGCAAAATGACGATGGACATGTCTAAAGTGCTGCGCCTGCCACGAAAACTGCAACGCATCTTCTGAAACGTCGCAAAAGTATTGCCCCTGCCACACAAAACGACTTTCCACACGGCACGACACACGTCGGAATGTCACGAAGTGCCACGCCTGCCACGCGAAACGAAACAACACGACGTTTCAAACCTCCAAAAACGACCCCTTTTGCAGAACTTACCATAGGCACGGCCATACCGGGTCCACGCAGACGGTTGCGGACGGTTGGGCAACGTCGAGCGAACACACCCGGAACCCCCAGACCCCCAGAGTGAAACGGGAACCCTTGCTACGCATTCCGGAAAAAACAAATGGAAGTTTCAATGGTTTTCTCTTGCCATATTTGTTTACCAGACCTGAACATGCTGATGATGAACCAACGACATCGCCGAGATCTGCGGAATTAGAAGCCGCCTCGAGTCCTTTGGTCTTGCTCCTCCCGCGGAGACACTTTTCCTTGGACAAGAGCTGAAGAATTTGATGTTGTTTCACTCATGATTCTTTTCTGGTTCGAGTGCCCAACTCCAGGATAGGGAAATCTCCAGTTGGGCACGTCCAATCCAAATTTCAGAAATGTGGAGGGTTATGATGCTTAGGGCTTAGTGATGCCAAATTTCGGAACCAACACTGCCTCACGATCCCCTCCATCTGATGGAGACGTGGCAATGTCGTGCAGGGCCAAAACCTGCTGCACACCACAAATCACATCAAATCATCTTAACCTAAAACGCGTCCCCCGTGAGGGTCACCAGAAAATCGCCCACCTTTCTGGCTAGCCGCGGGCATTCCAAATCCATGTTGCCAAGCCCCAGAACAAAGTTTGAGCCATGCTGCGCAGAGACCGCGAAATTGATAACAAAAATCTCACAAACACTGAGGTGGCAAGTTACAATTTTCCACTGGGCCACGTGCAATCGCAGGAATCCTTGGGCATTGGATCAAATTCACAGTGTATCATCTATCAGCAAGCTGCGCAGCTTGAAACGCCGAGGCACAAAGGCATCTCCTCTGCTGAGAATATTTGCTGACGGGCAAATTGAGTTGCTGTCACTGGAAAAAATGTTGAAACGATTTCCCACCAATGTTGTCTGATGCTGACGTTATCTGAAAAGATGGCATCCAACCGAAATGTGCCCGATCCGTTCTAAATTGTTGCTTATGGGGCCGCATGGAAGCAATGTCTTAAGCCGAAGCCGGCTGCCGTTTCCAAATGCAATGTCCAAATAATTCATCGTGTCGTCATGTGCCCAGGGTGCAAACACGCACTCATCAAAAAACAACACGCAAACAAAAAAAACAAACTTGCAAGTGTCAAACATGCAAGTTTGAGAGCAGGCAAAACGGACGCAACGCCTCGTGGGTAGACACTCGCAAAACTATTGTGAAAATAAAATTTAAGGTTCACCCCCACCCTCCACACTGGAAAGAAAACTTTAAGACACCGGACAAATACTTACCAATCTGTACTTCCACCAGCTTTTGCAATTGCAATCCCTTATTTGTACAATATTTGCAGGGTTTCGGAATCCAATATGCAACTGGCATAGCATTAAAAGCGTTTTGCATGGGTTTATCTAGTGCTGGTTTACGGTTTCATTTTATGGGAGATTTATTTATAGGAGGGGGTTAAGTTCCCGAAAGCATGTGTCCACACTTGAAAGGTTCTTACGGTAGGTGTAAGGGCCGGTGCTTGATCAGGGTGCTCACTGTGGGCCGCGGCATTTTACCTGAAAATTTCCTTATAAAGAGACTCTTGTGAGATGTTGACATGCGTTTCGACTGCGCAGGCTCGCACAAAGTGTTGGGTTCGTTTTGGTCTGCGGCATTTTACCTCTACATTTCCGCGTCGCGTGGCCCCTGTGAAATCTTGACATGCGTTTCGACTGCGCAAGCTCGCACAAAGTGTTTTTCTGCGTTCTCGCCGTTTTAGGCTCATTTTGGTCTGCGGCATTTTTACCTGCAAATTTCTGCATAAAGTGGCTTTTGTGAAATGTTGACATGCGTTTCGAGCGCGCAGGCTCGCACAAAGTCTGCGGCGCGGCTTTGGTCTGCAGCATTTTACCCGTAAATTTCCATATAAAGTGGCCCTTGTCATTGTGAAATCTTGACATGCGTTTCGATTGCGCAGGCTTTTGAGGTGCGTTTCGACTGCCCAGGCTCGCACAAAGTGTCTGTCCGCGTTCTGGGTTCATACTGGGGCGCGGCATTTTCCCTATAATTTTTTGTATAAAGGTTGCTTTTGTGACATGATGGAACGCATGTCCCAAAATGTGCCATCGTCATCGTGAGAATCATTTTCATCATCATCACCATCATCACCATCACCATCACCATCATCGTCATCATCCTCACCATCATCATCACCGTCGTCATCATCAGCATCACCATCATCATCATCATCATCCTCACCATCAACATCCTCCTCGCCTTCATCATGATCATCATCATCATCACCACCGTCATCCTCACCATCACCATCATCACCATCATCACCATCATCATCACCACCATCACCATCATCATCATCATAATCATCATCATGTGTTTTTCTGTGTTCTATTTTTTGTTTTCTCTTGTCACATCTTCTCTTCCTCTGTTGCAAAATCATTTACGCGATTTGTTGTTTCGGCTCACAATGTCTTTGGAGCAAGTATCTCACGCATGAACCAACGCACAGAATAGGATATACCTGCACCAAGTTGTTCGGAACGTGGCATTGAACAAGCAAACACATTTGCAGCTTGCAGCATAGGAAGAAACGCCCTTTTCATGATCCAAAGTCTATACGGCAGAAATTTTTTTTTCATATGCCTGACCAAGCTTACATGTACACAGTTTTTCTGTTGCTATCTTGCCGAAGGTGCCCATACACATCAACTAAATTTCCCCAAACAGTGTGCACACACTGAGGTAGGTGAAAAAGCCGGTGCTTGATCAGGGTGCTCACTCAAGTCTGCGGCATTGTACGTGTAAATTTCATATGAAGTGAGTGGTTTTTGTGAGATGTTGACATGCGTTTCGACTGCGCCGCCTCGCACCAAGTCCGCCGCGCGGTTTGTGTCTGCGGCATTTTACCCGAAAATTGATGCCTAAAATGGCTCTTGTGAAATTTTGACATGCGTTTCCACTGCGCAAACTCGCACAAACTCTGCGGCGCCTTTTTGGTCTGCGGCATTTTACTTGTAACATTCCGTATTACAGTGCTATTGTGAATCTTGACCCGCGTTTCGACTGCGCAAGCTCGCACAAAGTCTGCGGCGTTTTTTTGGTTTGCGGCATGTTATCCGTAAATTTCCGTAAAAAGTGTGACATGATGAAATGCATTTTGACAAAGTGTATCATCATCATCATCATCACCGTCATCATCATCATCATCATCGTCATCATCAGCATCACCATCATCACCATCATCATCATCATCGTCATCATCATCATCGACATCATCAGCATCACCATCATCACCATCATCATCATCATCATAATCATCACTGGTCCTCTTCAACATCATCCTCTTCCTCCTTCCTTCATCATCCCCCACGTTATCATCCATCATCACCATCATCACCGTCACCGTCGCCGTCACCGTCACCGTCATCGTCATCATCATCATCATCACCATCACCATCATCATCACCGTCGTCATCACCATCATTGTCATCACCATCATTGTCATCACCATCACCGATCACCATTATCAGCACCATCACCATCATCATTATCATCATCGTCATCACCATCTTTACCATCATCATCATCATCATCACCACCGTCATCGTCATCGTCATCATCATCATCATCATCCACATCATTCTACATTATTTGTCCACTCCCCGACACTGTTTGGGGTCTTTTGCCGGGATGATCTTATTGAAGATTAGTCCGTGGCCTATTCAAAATTGTTTTCGGGTTTTTTTATGGTTAGGATGAAGAGGGTAAAAAACCAGGATGAAGAGGGTAAAGGACCAGGGGATCAAGAGGACCGGGGGACCAAAGGACCAAGGGCCCAGGGCACCAGAGGTCCTCCGACAGGATCAGGGGAACCCTTTCCTTTGCATGTTTCGGATGGTTTTTGCCCTCCACGGCTGACGTGGCCAATCCTTTTTTGATTGGGGGCATGGATTCGTCGGCATGAGTCCGTCCTCCTTTGTTTTGGCACAGTGTTTTTTCCCTTCCAAGACGGTTTTCCCTGTGACGGTTTTGTTGGCTATTCCTATTGTCCGTTGGTGCAGTCCGCCTCCAAACTGGAAGCCTGGACGCCGCACTTAGCTGAAATTCTTGACTTTTCGCATAAGTGATAGTTTTGTACATTTTTTTGTGGTTATTTTCAGCGGCCGTGTTACTGCCACTGCTAAAGGACAACTGGTGGAAAATGAAGGGCAACTAGTGGGAAATGAGCAATCTCGAAAACCCTACCGTAGGGTCACGGAAACGACATCCACAAATTTGGGATGGTCCCATCGCTTACCACACGTTTGTTCAATAATGCTATATGGTAAACTTGGGGGGTATCGCTTGCAGGAAACTGCTACATTTCAAGAAATATACATTCACAGAAATCAACATCCAATTTGGGTATCGCTAATGTGGATATTAGAGAAATACAATGACATCACCTTGACAAGGGGTACCGCTAATTTGGGAAGGTCCCATCGCTTGCCCTGTGTTTTTAGCAATGTCTATTAATTTCCATAACCAATGTCCGTCCAATACATATTTAGTATTGCCGGGATTTTTGCGGTGGCTCAAATGAAACACAAGTAATGGAAATCAAGGAAAACTCTTGCAAATTTAGGGAAAACTAATGGAAAATGAGGGAAAAACAATAGCAAACAAAAAAAAAAACTTACAAAAATCATCAGTTTTGCTTTTCGGGTGTCTGTTTTGTTTTTGTTCTCCTTGTGTTTTCAAGGTTGGCCCGGCCTTGCCTGGGTGTGTATGCGTGTGTTCATATCTGCTGGTTTTTTTCCGCTTCTGATTGGTTGCTTGATTGGTTGGTTTACTTGGTTTGTCGCACGTAGGGATGCAGAGGGCCAAAGCACCCGTCAGTGGCCAGTGATATCGCCAAGCCAAGAGCTGCCACGTCGTTATCATATGTAGTTTTGGCATCGGGGATGGATCTGCCCTTCAATCGACCCATATCAGCACGGATATGCATGATAAACAGATACTACATTGATCAAGTATGTGACATGGGACGCAACTGCCCAGCAAGTCTACCAGCGACACACAAGCGTAAACATGTTGCCAGATCAAATTCCTAAGTGGCTGGCCTTGAATGCAGCGGAAAGTCTTTTCCTTGCAATGTTGAAACCTGGTCGATCCCACCCGTCTCGAAATGGAAGTACGAGGCCGGTGGTGATGCTCCCTCACGGAGTTTCAGATGGGCACGCGTTCGCTTTGGTCGTATTTTTGACTCGTTTTCGTCGCATGTTTGCATCGCTTCGGACCTTTGTTTCTTATTGCCATGGCCGTACGGTGGGCATGCCTTCATCCAGTGACTCCGGGTGCCCGGTTCTTCGTTTCCGGTTGCCTGTCTCTGGGTTCGCGGGTGCTGGTTCTTGGTTCTTCGCTCTTGGCTTAGGGTTCCTGGTTCTTGGCTCCGAGTTCCTGGTTTTTTGTTCTTGGTTCTTGCTGCTGGTTTTGTTCCTGGTTCTTGGTTCATAGTTCTTGGTTTTTGCTTTGTGGTTCGGGGTTATTTTTTGGTTCCCGGTTCTAGGTCCTTGGTTCGTGGTTCCTGGCCCGGGGCGAAAGCAGTGATCACCTCCACGCACGCACGCAAGGCAAGAACAGCACGTCAGACTTGAGATTTCCCAAACGTAATCTGTGGCGTGGTTGTGCCATCGTGCGTCTTACTAGAGAAGAATTGTCCTTTGTCATAGAAGTAAACTTATGATATAAAAATACATGTTTATGTGTATATTCATGTTTTTAATACATTTAAATTTCTATCTATCTGTCTATCTATCTGTTCATCTATTTATCAACCTTCGTATCCATCTAGCTAGCTAATCTATCTATTGATTTGTCTATTTATCTCTACTTATCTCTATCTATGTCGATCCATGTTTATCTATTTCTATTGATTTCTATCTATGTGTGTCTATCCCTATCTATCTCTATCCATGTAAAAAAAAAAAAACAGGTGAAACCAAAACCACAAGCCAAGTGAAACCAAAACCCGAAAGCCAAAACCCCCAGGCCAAACGCCAAAAACCAAGTGAAACCAAAATGAAACCAAGTGAAATCAAGCGCGGCAAATAACAAGGAAAAACGATCCCAAACTTTTAAAAAATGCCAAAAGCAAACAGCACAAACAACGCAGGGGGAAGAGGAACGGACGGACCTTCAAAACACAAAGTGCACAGCGGAACTGCCACGCCCAGAGCCCGCACAGTGCACCCGACACACACACACATGGAAAACCTAGAGGGAAAAAATTGGGGATTGATGTAGCTAAATTGGTAAAGGGGGATCCACCTCCAAAAACGCAAACATTCGTGATTCTCGCTGAATGGAACTGGTGGCCTGGTCAATTTCCAAACAGGGACAATGGTCATTCAATTCATGACGCATTAGGTGCACCCTTGGTTAACTGTGCCATACCCAATAAAAAGAACCTGAAAGCATGCAACCTGGAACGTTATTTTTTTGTATGGTGCGCTGTCACTGCCTGGTTGCGTGGGCCGGTATGGTCTACTGGATAAAACGCATCCCTCATGCATCAGACCCGGCTTCAATACCCGGGTGCAACACTAGGCGGACAGGCGGGCCGCTACCCCACCCCTGCAGATACGGGGATGAGCTAGGGTGTGATCTATGAAATCTCTCACTGCCTGGTTGCTTGTCAAAGGGTTCCCAATGGGGAAAAAAAATCGGCTTCCAGTAGGCAGCTCAACTGTACAGAGGTCGTGAGCCTCCCTGGATAGGTACCCGCGGGCAAATCATTCCGAGAGCAAGCAAACATCTTTCAATTACGTGCGCAGTAAATCAATCTCACCACAGACACCCAAGAAAGGAGTACCACACCTGAAGGCATGAAACCTGAAGAATCCATCATGTAATGCAGCACGCACGCGAATGCCAAATGATTTTGCCGAACGTGCAGGTTGCAATTTTTGTTTCACAGTTTCACTTGCGCAAAGGTAGCGAATCCGAAGTGACGCGAGGCGCCTAGCAAAAGGCACATGCGGCGGGACATCATAAGGGGATTATCGGCATCGCTGACTGCCGCGCTCTACTTGTGTGAATTACTGGTTTCAAAAGTGTGAATTCCGAAGTCGATCCGCCGGCATTTCGTGGGAATTGCCATAAAGCAGAAGTGATGATACGTAGGCCTTCGATGAAAGGATGTTTAAAAAAAACATCGCCGCCATGTCCGTAACACATTTCCACCCAAAATCATGGAAAAACTGTAAATTCGGTATGAATCAGATTGCGACGCCTGCGCACATGTGGGTGAAAACCTAATAAATTCGACGAAACGGTTCTTGGCTTGGCCGCACGCTATACGAGAAATGAACGGAGGTACGTACTGTTGATCAGACTGCATATGGTCTTCAAACATCAGTAGTTTCGATGGCCACGGACTAAGGAATGGCGCCGTGCCCCCTTGCATGTAAAGAAATTACATATGTTAATTACATCTTTTGAGGTGTTACAGACACGCACACACACAGGCACAAAGACACACATACACGCTGGACGTTCAATAAGATGCACTGTCTTCATGTCTGAGTTAAAAGAAGGACGGTGGGGTGAAGTGACTGCATATCCGTCAGGTCTTTACACAGTCCTTACCTGCTGAAACCAGCAACATCCCTGCAGATTAGGTCATTACCCCGTACTCCCAGATTCTATAGCTATAAATTGGGGAGTACACCCCCCAACCTCTATAGAATCCACAAGCCGAATCAAAATGACCCTCTATAGAATCTAAGCGTATGGGGTACTGACTCACTGTCCCATTTTTGTGGAGTTCCCCTCTATAGAATCAGAACCACCATATTTTGACATGTCTCAAGGGGTTACTTGCAAATATGCCAAATTTGGCTTATGGATTCTATAGAGGCGGCGGGGGGCGTACTCCAGCTGAATGGGGTTAAAGCCAAATGGGGAAAAACAACAAGGAAAGGAAACAGCAAAACAACAAAATAAGCAAAACAAACCATAATCTTCTGTATGGATGAGAAGTGATTCAATCTGTGCGATTATATCAGCAAAATTTGTTTTGAGTCACAGTTTAATGTGGTTTGATCAGAATTTGGATGTGTTTACTGAGGATATGACTGTTATTCGTTTTCTTTAATGGCTTTTGTTACATGATTATATAAATGTTTCTAATCGCATACAATGCATTTAAAACAATGAAACCAATCTCTTCTGACATCTTCTGACTCAATTTTGACTGAACCTGGACAAAACATTCCCCACCAAACTCAAAATATTCTAGAATACGTTCGACATATTTGCAATCCTCCGTATTTGTTTTTTAGATGTTTGATTCTGTGAAAATGGCACTGAATCATTTTGTGATGGAGAAATATATTGTCAACTACAACAAATGTGGTCTATAGGATCAGGACCCACCAGTGGAAGCCACATGAACCCACTATAAAATCAGAAACCAGTGGTCAAGACCACATTAAACCACTATAGAATCAGAACCCTCGGAGAAAAAATATGCAAACAAATTGAACAAATCAAACATAAGTCAAAATCACGTTGTTTTTTTGTTCATCCATTGTTAACTGTTCCTATGTTTTGTTATTCTGTAAACTCCCAGGGTCTGCCTGTAATTCAAACATATCACTAAAAGATAATAAAATACACTAAACAAATCTAATCAATATGTCAACGGGGCAAGCAGTTCAATGGGAACTGCAACGTGCACTACGGGGTTCCATGCTGGGGTCCATGTTAATTTCCATTGTGGGTTCAACGAACACACCCAAGGGAAACAACAGGGTTGAGGAGGATCTTATGGTTCAAGAATCACAAAAAGGGTAACATTCATATCATCAAGTGTTGTTGACAATATCCAAAACATAAAGGGTCTTGAAAGCAGAGATCTTCTTACTTGCTCAATTTGGTAACAAAAATAACGCCCTCTACAAAATCAGTTTTTTTAAGCAAGATGTTACCTCCTATAGAATCAGAACCACCATCTCGATGATATTTGGTCCATAACCCTAAAAGAGGCCCTCTATATAATCAGAAACAGGAAATCAAAACTCTATAGAATCTGAAAACCAGTTTCCAAGACAAGAAAAGGGCGTAATAAAAAAACAGTCTATTTGGAGCACGTGCTCCAAGATTATCAAGATTTTGTAGAGGTAATTGGCAGGGGGATCCAGCAACGATATGTTTCCAACGAAGTCTCGGTCACGCCACGCGCCTCATTCACTGGGCCTGATGCCACGTTCCAAAACACGTCACTGGCAGAATGAAACCCTTAAACGTCGTGAGCGTAGCCGCATAACCAACCCGATTGTTGTCGCCTCTGGTACATCTAACGTGGTTTCAATTGGTTAGTGACAAATACGAAATCAATTTTTTTTCTGCATGGTGGATGAAAAATAACGGTTTGGATTAACATTTGCAGCACGTTTCACCTTGCAGTTCGTTTTAGCGGTTCTGATTCTGTCTCTTTTTATTTTTCTCACCAGTATTCCCGTGCCTGATTCGGGAGTTCTCAGCTGGGTATGGATTGTTGTCTTAGGCGTTCGAAAACTAAGAAGTATGCGATGGTGCAGAAAAATCCTATGTCCTATATTATCAGTTTCGTTTGGAAGGTTCAATGAGGTTCCTATAAATTTCCAGCCGGGTTTGTGAATACGCGCCATCCCCGCTGTGTGCACCCCGCGCGAGTGCCAGGAGTCAGCGCTGGCATAGCAACGATTGCCCGAACAAAAGCTAAACATACGCAAAGGAAGCATGACATTATCACCGAATGCGCGACAAAAAAAATAGGAAAAAACTCACCATCGCCCCGGGTTCTTCAACAACTGTGGAAGCCCACAAATCTGGTGCCACCGATGGTCATTGAATCGTTGCAGCATCGCTTATAAGATTGGACTCGCGTACAAGTCGGTGGGCATGCATGGTGCAGCGCCCTGTGTGAAAAAAATCCGGTGTACAACCGAGTGAATGCCCAGATAAACTTCAAAAAGTAAGCAAAGGCTTTCCTCTTGCGTAAGTGCGAATGTATTGCTTTTACCAATTACTTTACAGGACAGGGGATGACGTATGTGTGTGTGTGCGTGTGTGATCCAGTTCACCTACATGTATCTTTTTTCGAGGACTGAGGCTAGTTGGAGCAGAAGGAAAGTGTATTGCACAATCTACATGAGACGTACAGATACATACAGTATATGTAGGGATACATGGGTCAAAACCCTGGTACCTCAGTGAACCCCAAATGAGCTGGCAAATGAATGTTAATCCGCCCTAAATAAATAAATAAATATGTATATATATATATATATACATTGGGCCCAAAAGTGTTTAACTCATACTTATATTGTTCGACATGCAACATGACGTTGATAATTTGATTTACTGTATCAAAATCGGTGCTTGGCGGTTTTCTACATGATGGAACATGCGTCCTACATTCCAATCACACTGCTCTTCCTGATTGTAACCTAAGCAGAAGGTTGTGGTAGGTAGTGGTTCCGGGAGCATCCAAGGCCACATCATTCCATCAGCAAGAACAACGGGATATTGGAACGATTTGCCGGTTTTGCGGATGCAAATAAGCAGTTTTCAATGTCCCAGCCGTTTCAGTGCAGCGGTTCAAAGTTGACCGAACGACGACGTTGCTTGGCGCTCAGCCTACCAAAAAACCTCCCAAGTACCTGTGCCTCAATACAAAACGCGACGTAAAACCGAACATGTGACGCAACAGAACCGACCGCAACTTGACATAAGAACACAGCAGATGCTCATATGTACATATGTATATAATTGTATTTATGTATACTATATTATGTGTATATATATATATACACGTATATATATATATATACGTGCATAGACAGAGTCAGATGCATGCATGTTACATATGTTACATGACCACGGTTCACAAAAGACAAACAGAAACCCAAAGACAAACATGGCAACTTCGCTTCGGCCGAAGGATTTCTGCGTGGTGTAAGGCTTTTGATCGTGTCTCGCTTCGCTTCCGTGGTCCGTTTCGGATCTGCTTTGCCCAACGACTGTGCGGCGTGTGGTCTCTGAATCTTTTCGAAATCTCAAGGACTGGTAGAAATGAGTAGAAAATGAGTAGAAAATGTTTAAAATGTTGAACTAGTCTTTGGGAAAACGGCCAGTTTCAACCACGCTTCGCGCCGGACTTTTTTTCTTGCCGCAGCTGGTGGTTTCTTGTTGATAATGGGTTGCTTAACCTCTAACCAAAAATTGAAGAAAAACATTGATGTCTGGCTAAGAAAGGGTTCAGAATAGTTTTTGGATTTTTTTTTTTTGCTCAGGTTTTGGAATTTGTTTTGGCTTTCTTTCCTGGTACCATTTGCCTTGTATTTGCAACAGTGTGGAACTAGAATCTGTCCTTTCGCATGGTATTTGCTACATTTTGGCATGGTTACTTTGCATTTTGCATGGTATTTGCTACATTGGGCCATGTTCGCCTTCCATTTTATATGGTATTTGCCACGTTTTGGCACTTCAACCTCTCATTTGCATGTTTGCTACATGTTGATACTTCAAAAGTTCATGTGGCTTTCTTGAGAGTTTCTTTAGGCTTTCATTTAGGGTTTCATTTAGGGTTTCATTAGGATTTCATTTAGTGTTTCATTTAGGGTTTCATTTAGGGTTTCTTTTGGGTTTCTTTAGGGTTTCATTTAGGCTTTCATTTAAGGGTGTCTTATCAGGATTTCTTATCAGGATTTCTTATCAGGATTTCCAAACGTTCATGTGGGTTTCTTTGGGGCTTCTTCAGGGTTTCATTTAGGGTTTCTTTAGGTTTTCATGTGGGGCTTCATTTAGGGTTTCTTTAGGTTTTCATTTAAGGGTGTCTTATTAGGATTTCTTATCAGGAATTCCAAACGTTCATGTGGGTTTCTTTGGGGCTTCTTTATTCCAACATGGGAACCCCGCAACCAACAACATTTCAAAACTGTATAACTGATCTGAAAAAAGAATGTAGCCGAACTAAAGCTTGCCCAAGTGCTGCATCTTGCTGAGGCTTGACGTAAAGGCGACTGCAATTTGTGACAACGTCTGCTTTTGAATCAGATGGATCCTTTGTAGTTTTGGGTCGCCCGCAAGCCCGGTCTTTCAAACTTGTGGGAAGACACATTTTTTTCAGTGAAGAAGCGCCAAAACCCCAGGACGGCGCTGCATATATCTTATTGATGTACCTCCAGTAAGGATGACCAGTAAGGATGACCATGACGTGATAATTTGTTTCTAGACTGTGTTCTTCCTCCCCTTGTCACGATAACTGTTGGCTGCTTGACATTTTAAGAACGATGGTAGCGTCAACGACAGGCACAAGACCGTCCGACGGAATAAGAGCGCAGTGCATCAAGTGGGATGAAAGGGATGCGAGGTACAAGCAGGGACTTGAAATGGCGTCAAATCCCAGGGACAGTTACTTGGCGTCAAAAGCCTTGAAGTTTTGTCAATTACTTTCGAAAAGCCTGGCTCTTTCGAGGCATGTCCAATCCATATGGAAAGTCGACATTGCTACCTACAGCAGTGACGCAGCGACCCGTGGCAGCTAGGACCCATGGCGCAGGATTCCTCGCAGATGGTCATTGCTATGGACCCGTGGATGCCCATCCCAAGAATCTCTGAAGAACGGCTATTCAGTAACTTCAGTAACCCAGTTTCGCCGCATTTGTTGGTTGAGTGCCAGACTCTACACACAGAATTCTGGTGTCGTTTTGTAAACCCCTGCATTTCCGAAATGTGACACACTCCCACTCAAAATAATGCACAAACTTTTTGGGCGGAGCCTGAGCACTCAGCTTTGCAGCTTCGCTGTGAGGATCACTGGCCAGGGAGAAAACCAATGAAGCAGTCTGACGGAATCACTTCAGACTATGATGACTTTGGAGTTTTTTGTGAAACCTCCCAGCTGGTGACTTCAGGCACAGGCACATCAGATCATGTCTCGTTTCTGAACATCATGGATTCATCTTGTAGTTTTTGTCCTTTCCACTGTACCGGTATAACTGTGTCCGTTCGTTCCTACACTGTATGAAATATGTCCAGGTACATATTCATAGTCATATTCATATTAATATTCACACACACATAAAAATGAGGATGTTTTAATTGCTGAGTGCCTGTTTTGTGCCTATGCTTGGCGCATAAGCGCGGAAAACTCTCCGTCACTTCTTGAGCAGCACTGCTCAGTCCTCGCCACCCTCCTGTCACAAGGCCACTCAGATCAACCCTCAAAACACTCAGTCACCACGAATCGCGAATCGGCAACAAACAACTGGCAGTTGGTTGGAACCCAAAAAACCAAGGCAAACAACTGCCAAAACCAAGGCAAAATCCCCCAAAAAAGGGCCAGGTGATCCCCGATCCAAGTCATCCAAGTCATATGGATGAGCATCTTAGCATTGAAACATATTGAAACCCATGGTGACTTGGGGATCCTCCCATTTTAAGAAACCCCAAAAATGCTCGGAGCCAGTCTGATCCAGTCTGTGGTCTCCTCCACTTCTTTCTTTTCAGGT
>Ga0126342_10009473_pt1 | contig 17462 bp, 18 predicted proteins | sample Cyp1metagenome_FD_92528 | JGI IMG/M metagenome (GOLD analysis project Ga0126342, IMG submission 92528) | Coral microbial communities from Lord Howe Island, Old Settlement Bay, Australia - Cyphastrea 1 metagenome | ecosystem: Host-associated > Invertebrates > Cnidaria > Coral ... | reverse complement strand
GAACACTGTGGATCGCGGATCGCAGTTGAGCAAGGACGACGAGGACGACGAGGACGACAAGGACGACAAGGATGACAAGGAGGACGAGGAGGAGGAGGACGAGGCAGGAGGAGGCGGAGGAGGAGGAGGAGAAGGAGGAGGCAACTGACATAAAATCTAACAGTAACAACCCTCACCTGGCAGGTGGGGAACAAGACTTAAGTAGTGTAAACATGTTGAAAAATATCCAGGAAAAAAAATCGTCAGGATCCAAATCCACCCTGCCTCGCCATGGAGTTGGCTCCACTTTCTGGTGTCCCCGTGGCCTGTGGCCCCACCGTGGGCGGCTCCTGCGGCTCGCGCAGGGCTCGGACACCACGATGGCCCCGGGGGCCCGCGGGGCCCGCGCCGCTGCTGCCGGCGATGGGGCTGGCGGCATGGCGGCGGAAGGAAAAAGTGGCCAGGAAGGCTGGAAAAACTTGGGAGTTGGATGGTTGTGGGAATGGATAGTATGTAAATGTATGTATATATATAATATAATATATATATATATATATGTATGTAAATGTATGTAAATGTATGTAAATGTATGTACATTTATGTAAATGTATGTAAATGTGTGTAAATAAATGTATGTAAATGTATGTAAATGATTGTAAATGTATGTAAATCATGTAATATGATGTCAACATCTATATATTGAATTGTGATCATTTATGGCACTTGAGACAACACATGCACATGTTTAAAGCATTGGGTGTGAACCAGCATAAAATGGGATTTAACCAGCAAGAATCCATGAGTTGGGGAACAAAGGTTGACATACGTTGACTGTCAAAGATTTTGCATGCAGAAAGCGATGAGTCAAAGCCTGGTACATCCTGGTACTCTGGTCTTCACATCCCAAAAGTCAACCCAATTTTAGGGCTACTTGGCATAGACCCATGCAGAAATCCAAGTTTCGTCTTGACTCCACTCAACGGACACGTTCATCGTGGCATCTGTAGGCTGCAAACATTGGCGAGAAGGCCTGGGTTGGGATCCAAAAGTGGATCGATGCGGGATCCACAAAGTGGGGACATTCCGGACATACCCCCAAATCGAAGAACGAAATATGGGGATCGAACTTCAGGAATTGGACGTTGAAAACTTGCTGATTGCATCTAGCAAGGTCTAGTCTAGTTCATCAGGAGTGGCTCCAGGGGTGCCTACTATTTTAAGATGGCCATCTTAGTGCAGGGGCTGTCAGGCTTCAGACATGTCATGCTCATACTTATCAAGATTTGTTGGTTCACCATCAGACATCTCCAGCATAACTAGATAGTGGCCCCCAGCCTCTGTCCCAGCCTAGTGATAGCATGTGATGGCACCTGTCCCAGCGGGATTGCCGTCTCAAGTGACAAGTAACATTTGGCCGCGATGCATTTACCAATTACCAATCTTTCACAACTGGATGTGCTTCCGCTCAAATTTTCTAGTTCGAAATGATTGTCAATTATTGGCTGGAAATTTTGATATCAACATATATCAACATTATCAACTTTCAGGAATTGGCAATATTTGGCTGTGAAATCTCACTTTGTCTCAATTCCTGCTTTGAAAACGCCTGTCTTAGTTCAAGTTTTGTGCGTCACAGTCCCGAGTTGCTCTTCCTATACACACAATGTTCTCGTTTCATGTTTTGGAATCCGACCTGAGTTGGCTCCCGCTACAGTCCCGTTCTATCTATCAATGTTGTCCCAATCAAATCCGCGCGGGACAGTTTTCTGGGAGCTGCAAGCCCATCAATCATGTTATTTACAATGAAAAAGACAAACTGGGATTAAGACTTCATGATTAAATTAACTATCCTGGTTGATTTAGCAGTGTAACTCCCAAAAAGTGATCAATTACTGTTATCACATATTTTACCATATATTTACCATATATGTTAAAATATGTTAAAATGATACATCCACAATGATCAACAGCCCGGCGAATGAACTTCGTCGACATCGTATCACTGGTTTGGACCACCAAAAAAGTCTCATGACCCGGGTTTAATTCAAGCACTGGTTGAGTAATGAAGGGCTCACCCCAGAAAAATATGAATCTCACTTGAAATATGGGCGCATTGAAAAGCCATTCACTCATCACAAAGCATGTTATTTGTCCGTATGTAGGGCGTAACCATCGGCATTCACCATGAGTTCAACCAAGAAAAAATGCGTGGGAAAGTCAGCGGTCATTGTTTGGTGGACTCATTTGGTGGGTCAAAACCTATATTGAACAAAACATTGAACATATTAATCAGATATAATCAAATCTTCTGAGATATTCCAGAGCCATTGAACATATGAAATCAGCCATTGAACATAGCTCTGGAAGATCTCGACCACGGCCACCATGGCCACCAGCAGCATGGCTAGCATGGCTAGGTCCTTGGAATCGATCTGGGCACCACCAACAGTGTCATGGCTGCCGTGGAGGCGGCAGTGCCTACGGTGCTGCCCAACTCAGAGGCGTTTTTTTTGGATTTTTGGGGAGAAAAAATGGTGGATTTTACCCTTTGGTAATGGCTGACATAGCTATTGAAAACGGTGATTTATAGTGGATTTACCCTTTGAAAATGGTGATTTTCCATAGTTGTGTTAGTTTACCAGAGGGTATGGAAAAAAGGTGGAAAATCAGGGAAAACCCATGATGGAAAGATGGGAACGTCTCGGAAAATCCATCCCAGTTTGGGATTTTTGTGGTCCGAGGCTGTCTGAAAATGAAGCCCCCTAAGTTGTGGGAAGATCGTCATAGCAAGAATTGGAGCCAGCCACAATCAGGATTGAAGCAGAACAAAATGAACAACTATAGGTTGTTTTGTCAGAAAAGCATTAGATCATGAGATTTGATTCGCAAGTTTCAGTGGGGATTAACTTCTAGCAAACTAAGAATATTTCATGATATTAATGATGATATGAATATATAGAAAATCCATGAAAATCCACCATTCATGGATCAATGGATCATGTCGCAGGGAAAGCATATGGCTAAGCATCAAAAACAACCGGATTGAAGCCTGTCTGATTCTTCGGGGACCATGATGACAGTTACACGGTTAACCACGGTTTTTACACCCATACTACAACAGGACAGCAAAATACAGCATTTTTTTGTCATAGGGATTTGGCTGAAGCTGTTGAAAAACCGGTGAAAACCAGCTGTTGTCATAGGGGCTGAAGCCTCAACACTGGAGAGATTTCGCAAAGAGCAAATGACATCGCGGCACAAGCGTGGAATGAGGATAACCTGAAAGATTCCCCTGAATTGGTTGATATAATATACCCTCTGGTAAATTAACATAGACCCTGAAAACAATCACTTTCTATTGGAAACTAGTCTTCCAACCCCCATCTGCCAGGGTCTATGTTAATTTACCGGAGGGTATCTACCGAAATGTTTCCTGTAACCAACTCGGGTATCCTCCACAAAACTTTCCAGGGAGAGCGCACTACGCCTAGTGTGACGAGCTTGGAGATCTGTCAGCTTGGTTTGTTCACGTTATCGTAACTCAGTAGCGGATACGTCAGGAATTTCCGGAAGCCCACAGATTCTATTTCTTCTATTTCAATCATTGAGGTCCTTTCATTTCTTTTCCAATCAGAAAGGATCCATCTAAAAGTGTTGCTCCAAGTGCTCCAACCGAAGAAGCTGGGAAACAGCAGCTTTCCTTGAAGCAGTTTATTGGCATGTTGGGCAACACAGAATGACCACGTGATGCCTAGCGTGATGGCGTGGGCTGAGGTGGTAGCTTATTCCAAGGATGGGGAGATTTTGGTGGGCACCACCGCCAAACGTCAGGCATGAGCTGATGGAAGGGGGAGCCAGCCAGTGCCCTTTTCGGTAGGAATGTTGTGGTTTGTGTTGGTTTGTTTTGGCAAATTTGTAGATGTTCATCAAATTCAATTCTGATTCTGAAACTCTTAATCATGTTCCATCATATGGGTGTGTCTGAAAATAGTGTACCCCTAAACCCAATGGTTTTGCTGATCATTATCCCTATTAAATGGCTATAATTGGGGGTATACCCCATTTTCAGACATACCCATCTTCCTATGATTTTCGGAGGAACTCAATGACTGTTTTTGTAGAACCGAAAACCTTGGATCCCTTGGATCAATGGTGGAGGCCGCATTGAATCCTTTGAACACCTTCGGTTCTGTGAAGCGATGGTTTGGTCGCACCTTTGCCGAGGCGACGTTGCGGAGAGAAATTGGATGTCACTGGGAGTTGGTCAGAAAAAAGATGTACCTATTTATAGAGGACGATTCATGGGATTATATGTTTTGATTTATAATGTTAATTCATGATATATATATACATGTATATATATATGTATACATATAGATATATATATATATATCATACATATATATATATTTAATATAATGATATTTTATAGAGATTATGAACATAGATTTGCTGATGATGATTACCCTTTGGTAATGTCAGTGCTATGAAAGCCATGGCCTCCAAATTCCGATTCCAGGTGGAGTCTGATGCGCGGTCGGTTCCCTATCACCTGGTTGACAAAGATGGGAAGGCGAGGGACGGAGATCTCAGCCCAAAGTTAAAGTGACCATTCCTGGTTGGTGGTTTGGAACATGACTTTTATTAATTTCCATATATTGGGCATAATAAGGCCCAACTGACTAATATTTTTCAGAGGGGTAGGTATTCCACCAACCAGATTTAGTTGTGTTTCAAAACCCTACACTCGAAGGTACTTACTAATGTCAGGTTTTGCACCAAAAACTAGTCCAACAATATACAAAAAGGCCAAAAAGGCAGATACTATGACCATGGATAAAGATCCAGAATAGAATTAAACAGTATCTGTCATAGTATAAGTTAATAGTATCTACCATACAATACCCTCTGGTAAACTAACATGGCTATGGAAAATCACCATTTTTAATGGGAAAACTCACTATAAATGGTCATTTTCAATAGCTATGTTAGTTTACCAGAGGGTAGTATCTGTTAAGCCCTTAATTTTTTGCACATCATCGAACCATGCGCGGCGGTGCCATCGTGCCATCGTCAGGCGCGCTTGGACTGCCCCAATCTGCAGCGGCAGCTGGCGCCCGAGGAGGTTTCGGCTCAGGTGCTGAGGCGCAGCGAAGAAAAAACCCAGAGCGGGTCATGGGTGGTGATGAAACGATGGGGATTTCATGGTCTAAAAATGGGGAATCTCATGGAATCCCCAAGTCACCAGGGGTTTCAATACTACAATATACTACAATAGCCATCCATGACTTGATTTGGATGATTTTAGCGAATTACCCGATATGATATAGTATGCTATCATGATGTAGCATGTTTTTGTTTGGTGATATCATGCAAATGTGCAAATAGATAGTTTGGAAATGGTTGGAACATGTTGTACATCCACACACCGGTGAAGGCGTCGGTTTCCTGGATCTGAAGTCACAACCTTCACGAGCCACCCTTGCAGAATGGAGGGAGAACACATAAATCAGTTGGATTCATTTAAAATGTGGCCTTTGTCGAAAAATCGATCAGATTAAAACGAACTTGGGATTCGTCATCTCTTCACCAGGAAGTTGCAAAGAGACGCTTCCGTGTTCCTGAACGCCGACGTGAAAAAGGCGGTGATCACTGTTCCCGCGTGCGCAAAGCGAGCTGCTTAGGTTGCTTTGAAATTATCCCTAAAAGGGAGAGATTTGCAAACCCAAGGGTTGGTTCATTCTATTGTATACTATATAACCTCCTCAAATTGTCATACTACTGTCCAATCATGTTCAATGATGTTTAATGTGTATCCTCATTTGTTTTGAGGTTGTCCACCTTTTCTTTTGGTAGCTACAAAAAAACCGATCACATGATTTCTCAGGACAATCGTCCGCTGAGCCGCAGGTTGTTCCGGATGATTGCTGTAGCTACTCCGGACGATTCCATCTGATGATCAAATCCCAATCTTGGAATGCTCAAATCCCAATCCGTTGCTCAGATCCATTCAAGTCACAAGATGATCATTTCCATGGGTGAAATCATGTCAATCCCCAGATGTTCGCTTCATCTTCCCATACTTTGGCCATCCCCATGGGCCCACATTCCTGTCATGACCGGGTTCCCCGGGCTTCACCGGGCTCGGGTCGCAGGTACTTTGACGATGCCCAGCGGCAAGCCACTAAGGCTGCAGGTACGTTGGCTGGACTCGAGGCCTGAGACATTTTTCAGCAACCACCTTTTCTTGGGTTTACCGTCATAGACAATTACCCTCTGGTAAACTAACATGGCTATGGAAAATCACCTTTTTTAATGGGAAAACTCACTATTTCTATGGCCATTTTCAATAGCTATTTTGACATAACCAGAGGGCAGTAGTTGTTTCATAGCATTTTTTAAATATGTTGAATAGGGATTCATGGGATTTAATGGGTTAACCTCATGTAATTTTTGATATTTTTTGATCTGTTCCATTGGAACTGCAGTTTGATGATTTTTGATGTGTCCCATTCTCAGACACACCCTTTTTGGATGTACAAATTGGAGGTTTCCAAGAAAAGGGTTGTACCAACAAATATATGGATTAGAGATGATTGGAGCTTGAAATTTTGAGGGGTTTTACCACCACACATGTTGGATTGGGGCCCGCAATGTATGGCAAATTGTTTGACGGGAAAACAAACTAATGAGGTGTTGATCCTGTGGAAGTGGGGTTGGCCATTTCCGGGTTCCAACCTGAACTTGAGACATGTGTTGTTTGAAACTAGGGTACCCACTATAACCCACTGCTCAATCATCATTATCCCTGTTCAAACGCAAATTTGGTGTTATCATGGAGTATACCTATTATTATCCAGTGATTTAAATAGGGATAAACACCTATCATTATCTGGTGGTATACTCCATGTTCAGACACACCATTTGTTAAATGGCAATCACTCAAATGTTCATTGGTTTCGAAGCAGGCCAGGCATGCGCTGGCCAGGGATACGTACAAAGAGCAGGACCTCCTTGGCAATAAACAAAATAAGATGTACAATAACCCCAGAACAGCACCTCCAAGATATCTTCATCTATCTTCCAAACTATATTATATATAATGTATGTATGTATGTATGTATGTATGTATGTATGTATGTATGTATGTATGTAATTATATATATATATATATGTTATTATATTATATTATATTGTATTATATTATACTATATTATATTATATTATATTTTATTATATTTATTATGTTATGTTATGTTATATTATATTATAATATATTATATGTAGTTATATATATATATTTATTTATTCATATGTCCAACTTATGAATCTGCTTTAACCATGCCACCTGATATTCTTTGGTGCCACGTTGCATATCCTAGTCAGCGCGTGTCCGTGTTGCACACGCAGGTCATGCGAGTGTGCAACGAACCCACAATGGCAGCCCTAGCGTTCCCTGGCAGGAGATCAAACCAACCATTTCATGGGGCACAGTACTATGGAAGAATGTTTTTGTCCAGCAGGAATGTGGTTTCATTGTGTTTTTAGTGACTCTTCTGAATGGCAGGTGGGAATTGGATTCTCTGAGATCAGTTTGTAGGGAAAAACACTAAACTTTGCTCTGGTACTTGAATCTGAAGCTCAATAGTTCGGGTCCTGTGATCAAAGTCAGGGTTCATTTTGATAGTCCTGTTGTTGCATCAATGCATAAACCATTGTCGAGCTGCTGCTGACTTGACCATATCCCTGACCTTGCACTGATGCTTTCGGTGAAACATAGCAACTCTTCAATTGTGTTTAAGATGTTGGATTCGAGGCATCCATCTCAATCGACATATGTGCTGAACAATGCTGAACATGTTCAAGGACTCAAGGATGTTTTGTTTTGATTGGCTATCATCACCTATCATCCTTCATCCATCCACTTTCCCTGGAAATCCTTCCACCAGAAGTCCGGATGTATCCCACCAGGTATGGTTTGGATCAGAAGAATTCGCCAGGGAAACCCAATGGGAACGGCGGGAAGCTGCTATGACTTGGTGCCATTGTGGACCCATGGGGTTTTTATATATTTTTTGCATACAAATTTGCCCCACCATCCACCCAGCTGCACATTGAAATGTCAGACCCTACATTGATCGCTTGGTTGTGGAAGCATTTTCACGCATTCGAGCGCTTGAACCAACATGTTTGTTGCTCCAAGCCCCAATGTTTGTTGGGAATTATCATAGTTCAACCACTCATGGGTTGGTTCCTACCATTTCTGGATATGATGCTCCCATATAATTTCCCATCATATGTTCCCACCGAAAACTAGGAATTCCAAGCTAAAGGTTGCCCAGATTCCCAGAATTGAAGGAAACATTGGAACCAGAAACCCCCTTGATGGAAAAGCCATTGTTTCAAACGTACATGTCCCTTAAATCAATCGATAGTGCTTGGTTCAATCCCCGCGTTTTTTTGTTGGTGGAACGCCAATTTTACCATAAATCCCAAATATAATCGTTATGTCCCTATGAATGTTTCATAAATATTCATAAATGTTGGATATACCCGTGCATATATATATATAATATTTATATATATATATATTATATCCATATATATATAATTATATACATATATATATATCCTTATATATATATACAATTATATACATACATCCCTGTCATTCTCATAGAAAATATCACCAGAAGAAAAGCAATCTACATTATATCTCCATCATACACTGGTATATCCCAGTTACTTAATCCATCATTGGGAATATGTGGATGTGGGTCAAAATTAGGTAACCCAAGAATTTTCAGATGCTCAATGCCGAAAAAAAAACGAAATCGCTGGTCAGGGACTGAAAATTTGACAATACTGGGAGCATACTGTACCTATCTAACAACTCTTCTAGCAGAGGGTTCATGCAGATCACCATGATATCACCCGTCCCAGAACTGGATGGGAAAATGTACAGGAAGCTCCCCAGGGTCGGTGAAGAATGGTTTCAACCGCAGATTTTCCCTCCCATCCATTGAAATAAAATACATGAATCCCATTTTAATATATCACTATGTATATCCGCATGTTCGCTGACAAAAAACTCCGAAATTGCAACAATTCGCAACCAAAAGATCAAACCAATCAAAAATAACTTGCTTGCTTTTGCAACCCATCTATCCAGTGGTTAAAAGGGAGCGATTCGGAGCCGGGGGTATTCATATTTCCTACTAAATCGGGAGTGCTGCGCAGCTACAATCAGAGTTTCCCATAGTTTCCCAAACACACACACAGACATATATATATGTGAATAAATATATATATACATGTGAATCATATATATATATATGAATCATATAATTATATATATATATAAATAATTTATAAATATGTTTGTATATATATATATGTCGTCGTCATCATCATCATCACCACCATCATTATCATCACCATCATCATCATCATCATACATAATTATATATATATACGCTTATCATCACTACATCCCCATTTTCCTTTCCAAAAAAACACATCCTCTGACGCCAGGTCCAATTTGTTGGTCTTCGATTTGGGTGGCGGCACCTTCGACGTGTCGGTCATGGAAGCGGGCGACGGCGTCTGCGAGGTGAGCCAAGTTCATGGTGGTTTCATGATGAAAAAAAGAGAAAACAACCATAAAAAATCTTGATTTTAGCAATTTCAACCATGAAAAGTAGTGTTTTGTTATACTGGTGATTCAAAGTGAAAGAAGACAAGTCACGGTTTCAGCAACAAAAAGTGGGGACAATTCCAGTCGCAATCGGATCATGGGATCATGGGGACCCATGGGGACCTGGTGAACCGCCGTAGGTCACCATCGAGTTGGGACCTGGTGAGTTGTTGAAGACTTTGAGAGGTGAATCTGTGATTTTTTCACTCTGATTTATGGATATTTATGGTGGTTTACAGGAAACTTTGATGTATTTTATGTGGGTCTGAGATTTTTGTTTTGACTAGATATGTTGCCTCAGATTTACCCAAATATCATGTCCCATATTTTCGGTTAAGAATGGTTACCTATAATTGCCCCAATGATTATCTATCGTGTCTCAGATTGTCCAATTATCATCAGGGGGAAAAACAATCAACTATGTCCCAATATTATTCAACATTTTGTAATATGTGTTTGTTCATATTATGTTGTATGAATTGTCCCCCTATAATCGCAGTATAATCCATAGAATCACATACAACATCCAAAATAATGCCGTAACAGCAGATAGAAATAGAATCACATAAAATCCCACATCCCAACATTATCCCAACATAATCCCAATATCGTCCCATCAACTCCCATACCATCATTGAACCCATGGAAAATCCCCCGGTTCTCTCGTGATGTCGACCAGGTTTTAGCCACCAATGGTGATACACAGCTGGGTGGCGATGACTTTGATCGAAGGCGGAAAAAAACTGGCTGAATCTGAGGGAGCTCATTGAATTATACTGGGTTTATATTGAGATTTTATGATTGGGATATCATTAAACCATATCAAACCACTACAATCGAAGGCCTGACTGGAAGACGGATGTCTTTTCGGGCTGTATATGGAAGAATAGTATGGGACGAACTGGCCAATTGATGCGAATTTTAAGCGTCAAAATTTAGAATGAATACTGGAAATTGAACGATAGGTGGGTCTCCAATACTACCATTTCGAGTGGGCACCTGTTCTATCCCACATGCTGCATGTATTGTAAACTGGTATACCATGGTATCCCTATATACATTCGGGGAATTGTTCCTTGCAAAGGTTGCAATATTCCATACATTGTTACATGGCACATCAGTTTCCGAAATGTGTCGTGGACTTGGCTCTTCTGGTTTCTTCGGGGAGATACATGTCACTATGTTGTGGATAGTTCCCCTTCAACCAAGTACACTATACCATACCAGCAGGACCTGACTTCTGGCCAAGAATCAACAGCGGTCTTGACAGCGGTTCGCAAGGCCATCGTTCAGGTCATCATGTTCAGTTGATGCACCTTTAGATTGGGAGAGATCAGATATGATGTACTCAAAGATGTCCAAAAACTGCTGCAAAGTTTACTGTACATGGTGTGATGTTCAAGTACGACAAGGCGGACTTGGGGACCTCAACATTGAACTGTGGCTGACTGGCCGTGTCCTGTTTCTGCAGCAAGAAATAGCATGTGATGGTGATACCTGTCTAATTATTTTGGGAAAATTGTTTCTGGCCAAAGTCATTCATCCCTGTGTGTAGATAAAACCCGTTTTCCATGCATTTCCCCGTCGAACAAAAAATACACCCTTGAGATCACTAGTGAAAAACACCCCTCAAGCATTACTATATAAGTTGACAGGTCAAAGCGATGTGGAGACATTTCAGTTTTCAATGTTTTCAACACTTCAAGAAGTGTTCTGGCTTCAATTACAGAAACATCATGAACTACATGGGTGTGTCTCAAAATGGGATATACCGCACAAGGAGCCTCTTAAGAGGGATAATGGTGGTAACTGACTGGATTTTGAGAGCCCCTATTTTCAGACAAACCCACATCATGTTGTTTTCTTGATTGGGGAAGCAGAATGTTTTTTTTTAATGGAAGGATGTGTTTTTTGATTTTGTGTGATGGGAATCTGTCCCAAAAATTGGCAAAATTGCACAGTAACCCCATGGCCCAAACCACCAGCGCCCCAGTGCTACATTGGATTGAAGGTAACTATCCCAATATGTCAGACCAATATTTCAGGTTGGTTTAAAGAATTCTCTTCAGCTTATTGGTTAATTGAAACAACATCCCATGATACTGAAAAAACACAAGGCACCCTCTGGTAAACATACAAAAAACTATGGAAAATCACCATTTTTCATGGGAAAATCCACTACAAATTGTCATTTTCAATAGCTATGTTAGTCATTACCAGAGGGTATATCCCGATGACATGATCTGGGTCTGTGAAAAATATATGGTGTCCTCGTTGGTTGAATTTTCCATATCGTTTGACGATGAAATCCCCCATATTAATCCTCAATGATCCGAAGTCTATTCCCATTCATTTATGGCTTTTTGGATGTGAGATATATTCATGATATATGTAATATACGCAATAATGTGTATATATATAATATATATATATCATTATGTATCCATATCCCCATGCTTCCCAGCCTCTTAAATTAAAGCGATTTCAGGCGCGGAAAGTTGTTTCTTTTCACCAGGATTTTGGACTTCCTGCTGCAGCGCTTTCGAGAAGCCAACGACAAGATGGATCTCCGAGAGGCGTTGAAAAAGACGGGGTCACCAGCTTACTGCTATTGAAAATGGGATTTTCATGGGATTTAATGGGATTTTCGTGGGATTTTCATGGGATTTAATGGGAGATTAATGGGATTTGATGGTATACCCTCTGATAAACTAACAGTTTGCTATTGAACATGGCCATTGAAATAGTTGATTTACCTATTAAACATGGTGATTGTCCATAGTTTTTTGTATGTTTACCAGAGGCTATATAATGTGACAACCCAATATTTTACATGTACCATTTGGGATGGTAAACATACCACCCATGAAATGGTGATGACTTGGGGATGGTTTATGACATTGGGTTTACCACATGAACAGGATTTTCCTGATAATTCCCGTTATATCTTGGAGAGGAACTCACTCCATATATAAATATCGGAACACTGCTCATGTGTTTGTCGACCGGTGATTTTTTGAAATCATGTGGAAGATTTGAAAGATGCGAAACTCTGGGTATAGTGACTATAGTGTTGGAAGAATGGCTTTGCATGGACAATGGTTGCTCCTTTGATATGATACCATGTGCCTTTCACCCCTAAAACTCATGATGCTCGTATACAATATCACTGGGACAGCTTGAATTCACCAAGGGTTTTGGGTTGTGTTTGACTGGTTTTAGTCAACCGGCAGAATTTAATGTACCCAACGAAGAAAAAGGGCACGGAGCAGATTTGAAGAGCCAGAATAAGGAACTCCCATAGCTGGAAGTGGGCTATGGGCCCATCCAACAGAACTGATAGGGGGCTGCAGTAGAGCCGCTTGTTGCAGGAGTTTGTTTCTTGGAGGGGTGGGTCAAAATTGGTAAAGAAACATTACAATGGGACACGTGCCACCCTGGGAGAATCATCTATTAAATTCTACTATAAACACTGTTACAGTCAATTGAAAGATGCGGGCATTATTCGCTTGCCCGCACTATCTCGTGCAAGGCTCAATGATAATTGTTTACTGCAGCTTCAAGTAACACTTTTATCACCGTATGGATCCATAATGGATGAGTGCACATTAACCACGACAAGGTTGCCACAAGGTTTTCCGGCTGAAGACACCAATGTGTTTCCGACAGATGGCAAATCAGCTCAGTAATATCTATCCAACAACATCATGCTGGCATCACGTTTTAATTCAACCTCACAAACAACCTGTTGCGGATGAACGTTGGCAAAAGATTGCTTGTGGTCGGTGGTCGTGTTTTTTGTCTTGGTGTAGTTTCAGATATATTATGTGAATATCAAGGAAATTAGTTCTACTGGTATTCACATATAATATATCACAATATATCTGTTGATATTCAGGATATTTCTGTTGACACCTTGTTCAAAGGTGTACCCAGTGATTGCAGATGCTTTCCGTTCCGTCCCAGGACAAGCAGGCCATGCAGCGTCTTCTGGAAGCGAGTGGCTGGACCAATGGCTGGACAGCGTTGGGAGAAACATGCAGAACCCATGTGGATTTATGTGGATTCAAGATGCTTGACATGTCATGAAAGGTATATGGATGAATTATCAATGACCTCACGTAGTGACGGAAGTCTGGAATAATGGGAATTGGATTCGGGGAATCATTCCCATGGGAGGCCTTGTTTCAGTATAATTCAGCCCCAAATATGACAGAATATGAACAAACCATGAGGTTTACTATGCGGTTTAACCAACGTTTGACCAATGAGTGGAAATGACCATGAGGTCAAGAAATCCGATGGTCGGCCCTCCAATAGGATATTTGTTTCCTTCAACCTGCCTTGGTTTACCTACAATCTTCGGGAGCCTTCAGAAGCCAGGGATTGTGAAAATGTCGGATCGACAATGGGAAGAAGAGACAGACAGACTCGCAGATGATGTTCGGAAGAATTGGAGCGTACCAGCAAAGCATCGCTATACCTTCACGGCACTTCACGGTGAAGTTTTTCATGGTTTTGATTTCAATGTTCTGTACCTCTCTTAGGGCACGTAGAATGATGTAAAATGGTTAAAGAATAAACATAGCAGGTAGGCAAAATCATGCAAAATCCATCAAAATCCAGTGGTTCATCCAGCTCCAACATGATCCAACTGCGGCCATGGCCCCAGGTGAAAAAGCCAAGGTGGAGCTCAGTTCGCTGAATGAGGTTGGCGTTTCGATCTAGATTTGCACCACTCCAGAGACAATCGAAAAAGAGGTGGCTTGAGAAGATAGTGCAGCTAACATAGTCATGAAGAAAGTCCTGTGAACATTCAACTTGCTCTAAATTTCTCTGAAATCAGTGTGAACATGAGTCAAAATGATCTTCCATGAATTCGGTAAATTAGGTGCTCCCATGAGGAACCTGACCCAGGTAAACCACAATCAGGGTTTCACTGAGCTGGGCAAATGTTGCAGACACAACTCACCGTGGGGACGCCACGCAGCATTTCCAGCTGCGACAGGTTCGCATCTCTGTACCCTTCATCACTGCAGATGATGCTGGGACTGCCGGGAGTTTGGATCATGACATATCTCAAGGATTTTGGGAACATGGGTTAGAAGATGTTAGAAGTACCTCTCCCAAAAATTGCATTTTGATGCCCGGTCTCATACAAAGAATGATCAAACTTGTGGGTAAAAAATGGATGGCTCACCACGGAAAATCTCCAATCTTTTGCCTAACATGGACTATGAACTATACTCAAAAAGCCATTTGAAGTGGCTCCATCAGGCACCCCCTTCACTCATACCCTGGAGTTGATGATCAACCGGTCAGACACCACGGGACCCAGATGGGGTGCAAAAATATGGTGCTGAAGAAACCAGCCATTCAGCAGCTGTTCTAATGGGTGGTTTGAGAAGCGTTGGAGAAAAACCATGTTCAACAAGCCTACTTAGCATGCGATGATAATCATGAAGAGTATTTCGGGGGTTCCCTACACACTAGCCGTTTTCGCATTTTCGTGTTTTCGCTTTTTCGCGCGGAAATCCCGTGCACCACCAGGGCCGAGACACACACATTTCCTGCACAGCCTACACAAAGGGGTAGCCTCTACTCCCATTGTGTTTCCCATGACCAATCCCCCTGGACGAAAACCTTGGGGTCCACCATGACAATGTTGGAAACCTCGATCTTCTTCGCCACCCAAGGAAGATGGGCCGAAACACGTGGAGGAGGTCTTGACCCGCGAGCACTTTGAGGACTCTACCCAGGTGGAAATATGGCTCAAAATGATCAAGCCCTTAATATATGGCTAATTCATGTGGTAAACCCAATGCCATACAAACATATATATATATAATTATATATGTATATAGCAATTACCAGTACCATTTGGGGGGATGGTTTCTTCAAATCTCCATTTATATCAATAGTGATGGGACTGTTTTAAACATGAATTAGCCATCATTTGGTTTATGTAACTTAATGTAAGTGATCGAAGGGTTTTTCACCACCATACTACTAGGGTATCAGGGTATCAATCCCCGACAGACATTGAAAACCTGGGGATGATCATCGGGGGTTGTATCAAGTTTAATGCCCAAGATGTGTACAATTTTGACAGATACTGCGGACAACAAAATGGTCAAAGTGAGTGATGAAGTTTATAAATCCTCTCTTCCAGCGGATGGTTTCCTTCAGGTAATCAGCTCCAGAATGTGCTGGACAATCGTTCGGGGATTTCCTAGCCAGCCATGGAGCTGATGACACCAGAGGCTAAGCATTGGTTCTATCTCCATGATATCCCTGTTATGCCCCTTATGTCCTAGTTGTTCCTAGTGAAATCCCCATGTTTGATGAGTATATACTGAACATAACCAACTTTCTTGTATAATTTGTCAACCCCGGAGTTATAAAAGCCCGGTTGATGACTGTATTAAGGAGGTCCCCCCAAATCTTGATAAAATATCATAAATTGCTACTCAGATGGTGTACCCCTCCTAGGGGTTCATTAATTCAGGGTTGACAGTACGCATTATATCCCCGGTATATCCCCATTCTATCCTCATTATAACTGGGATATCCAGATCTTGAGGGATGTCAGGAGCTTTCAGAGGATTTGGTTCAGCGCTTAGCTGACCCAGTGCTGAAGGCCCTAAAGGACTGGACATTTTCAGGGTAGGATGGGTATGGCTGGGTACAGGCTGCAGTTCTGATAGTTACTGGCACCAGTATTGTGGCGCCCCATCATTTCCATTCGGGTTATAGGGTTATAGGGTATGAATCAGTTCTGATTGGATGATCCATCGAAATCCAAGAAGAACCAAACACAAACATAAGGACCCAGAATATATATATACCCTATGCTAAACTAACGTAACTATGGAGAATCACCATTTTTAATGGGTAAATCATGGTAAATCCACTATAAATGGCAATTTTCAATAGCTATGTTAGTTTACCAGAGGGTATATATATATATACAAGTAAGCGACACAATTATTGTAATACTAATTTAGTTTTGCTTCGCCTTGGCCTTGCTGAGGGGTGTGCAAAACCTTCACAACCGATAGGGCACGACTGATACCCATGTTTTGCATGAGTCGCCTCAAGCTCTGAGAACCACCCTAATTTGCGGATGCCATAAACATGAACAAGTAATTTTGTCCGCTATTCACATATATATATATTATATATATATATATTAAATTATATATCTATATATATATATATATTATAATATATATATATATAAATAAACATACATATACATACACACATTATATGATATGTTGGACATGTATGTAAAGCCTGCCAGTTGTACATACATGTGCACCAATACACACACATATATATATGTTCATATAATCATAGATTATAGCTATATGCAATTATATGCATATTATATGCAGATTATCCTAAATTGTATCTTAAAGTTTCTATGTATCATCTTGATATTAATATATCACAACTTTGATTTACAATAGATCAATAGTAACTGTGTTATATCCAGATATATGAATAGATTTTTACATCTGGACCCCAAGCGATTTGGAATTTGGGTGACCCTGAGCTCGCTGAGCTCGTAGGACTCGCGAGTGAGGCCCAGGAACCTGCACGAGGTCAGCACATCCAGTGACAATCTGAAGGACATGCATCTGTCTCAAAAATGGTGGATTCATCAAATTGGCTGTAATAATATAATATACATATATATATAATGATATTATATGTATATATAGATTATATATATACATATAATGATATTATATATATATATTATATATATAGTGATATT
>Ga0126342_10009472_pt1 | contig 17463 bp, 20 predicted proteins | sample Cyp1metagenome_FD_92528 | JGI IMG/M metagenome (GOLD analysis project Ga0126342, IMG submission 92528) | Coral microbial communities from Lord Howe Island, Old Settlement Bay, Australia - Cyphastrea 1 metagenome | ecosystem: Host-associated > Invertebrates > Cnidaria > Coral ... | reverse complement strand
TCTGCAAATTAATCCAAATGTGGGAACTTTTGGGTCACAAGCCTGTCTGCACTAGGATGAAAGGGATTGGAGGCCACGTCATTCCTTCCAGCACCTGCAAAATTGCTGTCATGAAACCAAAAGTCGTCCTTGAGTCAACACTTATATTCATTCGCTTCCCTGCAGCACGTGTGAAGTCGCCTCTCAGAGAGAGTGCCTCAGGACTATCTACAGCTTCAGCGGTGATGTCCGTGGTTCGATTCACATGCTGCAAACAACTTTTAGAGCTCCCTATTGGTTGCTTTCTGCAAGATCTACCCGCTCCAAATATCATGTTCGGGGCTTGAATGCGTTGGACAAGAATGCATGATGTCCATGTTTGCAAGCGAATGTCTTTTGCAGGATCGGCCGGCTCTATCTGTCGGGAACTGTTCTGGAAGCACAAGCTGGTCTTCACTGCTCTGGTTTGGATTGCAGGCCATGTTGCTCCTCTCAACAAACGCAAAGTTGCTCGTCCATCAAAGCTACAAGTGACAATGATATATATCAGAACCGACGAACATATACTTACACTTGAGCTTGCTTCCCTGGAATGTTGCAGAAACTTGATCGGACCATCCAAAACCAAGTAGTGAGATAGGATGACTGCAGCGCCCGTTCCTCATGTAAAAACTAATATATATATACACATACATATATAGACACACACATTTGTATACATTTGTACATAGATGTTCATATATATATATATATTATAAATGTATATTATGACATTATATGTAGACATCCCCTGCATATATATATATATGGGTATAACGTGTTTCACCGCCCCCACCCAATGTTTTCAAGTATTCTATGTGTGCACGTTTCAGAGATGTTGTGCTTGTGTCAGAGATGTTGTGCACGTTTCCCAGCAGTTGTGCACGTTTCACAGAACTTTTGCACGTGTCACAGAAGTTGTGCACGTTTCACAAGCTCCCTAATAACTTTCGTGTTCAACACACTGAGCGCATTCTAATCAGAAAAAGCATTGGGGCGACCAAACACGTTCTCCCAATATATATATATATATATGTATATATATATACATATATATATGTATATATATATGTATATATATATATATATATATATATGTATAGATACATATATATAAGTATAGACACACACACAAATCTATGTATATACATATGCATGTATGTATATGAGCTATATGTAATACAATATAAGCATTTAACTTCAGACGGTGAACCCCTAGTCTTGGACGCTTGATGGTCCAAAAGATCACCCCAGTGGTTTTCCCGCTTCGCCAGGCCTTTCAGTTGCAGGTGGGTTCCCCGGTCTTCATGGCCCGGCAGCACCTGGAGTCGGTTTCTTCGCTGCCAGAACAGGAGGTTGCGGGGAGGTGGGGGGTGAGGGTTGGTGCCCGAAAAGGCTAGAAAGAAGGCAGCATAGAAACCTGTTAATACATCTTGGACATGCATAGTTCGTGAATAATCACTTCAACAGGGAACATATATTATCATATATTCACGATCTCGTTGACATTATCATATATATATACACAATATTTTGTTAATTACATCCGCAAAAAAAAAATGCCTCGTTGCCGGCAACGGTGGATCCGCAACGGACAAATCCCCATCGGATGGTGGATCCAGGACAGCGTGACCGGGATGTTGCCCAGCTTCTTGTTACATGAGGCGAAGGTCCGGGCCACTTGGTGCTGCGCTGTGGAATGGTCTTTAAAGATATTTAAAGAGGGTCAAACCGTCAAACCAAAAATAGTTGGTTGATGTTTCGAATTCCTGCTACTTAAGGAATACCTAATTTGGTGGTTTTTAATGAGGATTGAAGCCGCCAACGTCAGTGTCGGCTTTCAAAGTTGTGGCGGGAGAAACTGTTGGCCAGAATCTCGAAGATAGATACCTCAAGTGAGCACATGTTCTGACTTTTTGTGCAACCGTTCAACTTCAGGGTTTGGTACATGTCCCATTTTGGGGATTTGGTTCACATCACTAAAACAAGTATCTGTTGGAGATTATATCCCCAATATTTAAGGGTGATGTGAAACATTAGGACATTTACCAACCCCTGCATTCCCCGTCTCCCTGAGTAATTAGCTGCGACCCAAAGTGGGATAGCAATGGATCCACAGAATCGATATGAATTGGTCACGTTTTTACTAGTTGAACCATGAATCTTTGAACATGTATATAATATATAATAGAATATATAATAAATCACAATTGTATCTTTATATATACATACAATTGTGAATATATATATGTATATATATATAATGTTGAGCCAATGGCATTTATGATTTGTGATTGCCGATAAGCTGGTATATCAGTGTCCAATTACTCTGGGTTGAACCCATCCACCGGGCATGTTGAGCAATGGGCATCTGTTAGTTGACCCATACGCATGTGGCGTGTGGTATATTTACTTTTGGATCTTTTGGCATCATTTGCGTGATTTTCGGGGTAAATGGATACATGGAGAATACGGGTAATAGATAGGGATTATTGATAGCCATTGATGTTTGGAATCCAATTGGTGACACCATATCCGGTGACAGCGCGCAATGTGGGTTTGTCCAAACTTCTGCCAGCTTGCGGTCAGCGTGTTGGATCCAGTCTATGTTTGGTTCAGGTTTTCGAAAAATCACGGCTGGGGTATCCATGGGTATCCCCAACGTTTATATAGACAGACCCATCTTTATTCCTTGGGTACCCTCTGGTAAACATACATAAAGCTATTGAACATGGCCATAGAAATAGTGAGTTTTCCCATTAAAAATGGTGATTTTCCATAGCTTTTTGTATGTTTACCAGAGGGTACCCATTTTTTGGGTTCCTTGAAGCGCCCATGGCTACCATTCGGTAGGAAGAGCAGAAGCGTGCGCTTTGGAATCACGTGCTGGAGCTCAAGGGACTGGGATTGGAGGTGTCATGGGGTCATGGGGGTGCACCAATAGCTGGAGGGTTTATTTCATGGAAAACCCATCAAGAAATGGATGAAAACTCGGGGTAGCCCTATTTTAGGAAACCCCTGTGTGAGTTCATCCGTAGCTGGAGTGTACCCCAACGCCACTGATTCAACAACGCACAAGACCGAATGTTTGCCCGGAGCCCACGCCTGTCGCACAACATGACTATCTTTTTCAACGGACCCCGACTAAGTCTGCAAGGGATGTTGCCGAGAGCTACTGGGAAAGCAGCAACGTGGCGTTTTACAGTGTAAATCATTCCAGGAAGGATTTCCCCAACTTGAACTGTTCCTTATTATACCTTTCTACATATTGTTTTACGTGGTGGCAGATTTTGACACTTTATGTATATTGTTTTGCAAAGTGAACTGATTGTTGTACCCTTCTACATATTGTTTTAGAGGGGTGGCAGATTTATACCATCTTGTTGTGATATTTGATGATATTTGTATACCCTGTGTTGAAGTTGATGAGAGAGATATGAAACTTGGTGGTAAAAGTGATCAGCCGGTTGGTTTCCAAGATCCCACTGAAAGACCATGGGACTCTGGAGAGAAACATAGAGAACTGATGAGAAATGGATGGATCAGGACTGACAATTGAAAGGCCTCCAAAAAAATGCATGAATTGATTTAGCTGGGAATCTATGCGAGTGTCGGTCCTCATCTTGACCACTCATCTTTGGAAATTGTAGGTGAATGGAAATCAGCAACGCTTACCGCTCACCATGACGCCCTTTTTGCTGTGGCCACCAGTCGCCAGCACCACAAGGACCAACAGCATCAACAGCATCGCCACATCATTTCAGAAGGTCAGTACACGTGTCATGGTGTGTTTCATCACTTTCGACAGTGTAAATACTGAAAGTGTATAAGTAAATATAGATAACAAACATGGAATGAAATAGATACGTAATGTATGTCACTATGTTATAGATACTAAACATGATTTTCACTTACTGTATATCATGTAGAACAATACGATATGTATTATGATGTATGTCCCCTATGGATCCAAACATTGTCTGAGCAGGTACTTAACCCTCCAAATTATAGTAAATTATATACCCCAGTCCCACTTCCTAAGAAGGTACAACTGGATCCATAGGGGTCTACACATTTTACGAGGCCCTGTGAATCATCTCATTCGGCCCCTGACAGCCTGAGGCCGTGCAAGCTGACCCGCGGCTCACTGGCACCATGGGCTTCGAGGCGGCCAAGCGCGAGTTTTGTTCGGATATACCACATTTTCAGACACACCCATATATGTAACATTATGTAACTATGTATCAATATCAGCATATATATATATAATATAGCATACTAGTATCAATGTGTATATTATACATGTATATATATATATATACACATCATATACGTATATATATATATATATAACTATGCAATGGATAGTAATATAGATATAGATAGGTAATGATGTATATGCACTATGTATTTCTGTATAATTATCTGTAAATAAGTGGGCTCATATGTCACATCTATGTGTGGTATTCGCAGATGAGAGATACAGTACCTTTTTGCCGGGCCGGGTCAATGACATGTTCCTTGCGGGAAGATCTTCACCTGACAGGATCCAATGATCACACAACTGGAAGATGTCTCTTGGCACCATCGGTTTCCCAGCGTACTGGAGAATCCCACTGGGAGGTTTGGATAGGTGGTGCCACAGCAAAAGAGGAGGAAGCCAGTGAAGCAGTTCTAAGCCTGTTTGACTTTTCCCCCTTCCTGGCCCATACTGGGATTCCATGGACACATTATTGATAAATGGATAGATAATCATAGATAATCAGTTTTTAGATGTAGGGTTCAATCGTTTGTACTATCTCACGAATGATCCGTTAACTATCCATTATCCATTATCCATCCATCCATCCATCCATCCATCCATCCATCCATCCATCCATCGATAGTCCAAAGACTTGATCCTCCAAGTCTTCGCAAGTCTTGCGAAGTCAATTCTTGCATTTCTGGGTTTTGATGGGTTTTGCAACAGCTAATTTTCAAGGGAAAAAGAGTTGGTCACATCTCATTCGCACCCCATGTTTCAAGGTCAAAAAAACAAAGGATGAGACTGAAAAGGGGGCAACAAACCCAACACATGGCAGATCATGGTAAACCGTGGGAGATCGACAAATTGTGGGCCACCAGCATCCTCAGCTCAGGCCATTCGCGCCTCTGCTTGGCCTTCGCGAACCTGGGTGCTGGCAGGTGAGTTGAGACAGCCCTTGAGGTAAATCATTGTGTAGCTCAGGGTTTTTTTCATAATAATGAGGTAAACCTGACACTAAACCTCTATTAGGGAATGGCTTATTATTGGGTTTATCACACTAAACGATAATGAACGCATAAGTTATTGATGAAAGAAGGAAGGCAGGAAGGAATACAAAGTAATATACAGATGTATACAATATATATATATATGATTATATGTATGCACAATATGTTTCAATACGTCAAAATTGGATGGTCAATCGTGACAGATATAGCATATATTTCTATATGCCAAGAAGTGAACAGATCTACACCTCAACCAGGGCTTCTGGGGTTGTTTACTAGGTGGGGGGAGCTCGTAATACACGTCCGGGCAAGTTGTCGCGACATCATTTCCAGCGCAATGGTGAAAAGGGGATATCCCAAAAATGGTTGGTTTGCGAAATGTGGGAATTTGCCTCGATGTATGTTTGTATATGTATACGCATGTTCATGATATGCATGTTTGTATCTCTTGGGGGTACATGTTCTCTTCTGAGTGGCAAGCACATGGTTCTTGCGGCCCCCAAGCAACAGTCAGTAGGTTCGATGCGCGCAAGACCAGCGAACAAAGATAGTCCTCTCTTGCCATTCTTGTTGTGGATGCCACCCACCGTTTTTGGCCTGTTATGCACCAACACGAAGCTCCCGGTCTCGCAAAGTTACTTCTTTTCATCAGAAAAACAAAACAGTGGAACAATAGTTTTAGAACTAACCTTAGTAGAACAATAGTTTTTTTGCTAAACAAAATCTTGGGTGTTTTCTGGTCTGGGCCTGCAGGCGTCTTCTTCGCGGCCCTGGCTGAGTCCTTGGGACGTTCGGGCTTTTCGGCAGAGGAGGCATGGTGTGGTCAGTTGTTCAAGGATTTTGGGAAGTTGAATCGAAAGTTTGCTGATCAGTAGGGCATTGTATGATTTTGGTTTCTTCTTTTTCCTTAATTATATACACAGTATTACACACACACACTTAAACACTTAAACAGACATTGTATACAACCTTCATCAATCAAAAACGATTAACCAGTATATAATATTAACATATTATAATACCCTATGGATCCAGTTGTACCTTCTGAAAGGAAGTGGGACTGGGGTATAATTTACTATAATTTGGAGGGTTAGCCGTACCTTCTCAGACAATGTTTGGATCCATAGGCGGCACGCCGCGCGATGCTCCTGGGCATCTGCGCCAAGTTGATGGCCAAACAGGGCCGTCGTCGGGACGTGCGCCGCTCGCGGGGGTTGTGGTGTTTTGGGAAGAGATGGGGATCCGAACCATGGAAAATCATGGGAAAATCATGGACAAAAACTGGGAAAATCATGATAAAACATCAGACATGTCAGACATGATGTGAATTTTAAGCATCAGAACTTGTGATTCTGGGATTTCTGGGGGATTGGTTTTAATCTTGTGAGCTATAGCTATAGTGTAGACCGGAGTTGGACTTTTTGACCATTCAAAGTGGTTTCACCATGAAGACCGAGGAGTTAACCATCAACAGCGCAGATTTAGTAAGGAATGGGGATTCAGCCATCAAAATAATAGATGTTTCATAGATGTGTTGATGTCAGGGCGAGCGCCAGCTGGGATTCAGGGTACCAGCTATTTGAAGTGACAGTAACTGACCCATAGTCATAGGCTTTGTTTGTACGTCCACATCTACACATGGAAAACCAGGCACACGCTCGCGAGCTGGACTTAATGGAGGTCGAATCGGAAGGATCCGGCTGGCTTTTCGTTTTGTAAATTCCTACTGTAGGAAGAAGCCGCAGAGAAAAGATGGTCCGTTCATTTTGTTGAACGATTCATTCGATTTCACATGATTCAACAGATTTTTTTTCGGAAGGGATTTTTTTCACATGACTTTTCATGACTTTTCCATGATTTTGCCATGTTTTTTCCATGTCTTTCTCCCCCAAACTGGTGCAGGACCTGAGAACGCTTCCATCGAGGAGGTCGCACCGATGGTGTTGGGAGCCCTCGGGGAGGCGGTGAGGAGCATGGCGCCATGAAACATTGGGATTCCATGGTGGACTTAACCATGAAATGTAGGGATTTCATGGGATTCCCATGGGGATTTTGTAATTTTTATAGGATTACTCCCCGAAGCAATGGGAAAATCCTCTCTAAAATCCTACTGGCAATCGAACATGGCCATGGAAGCCATGGCCCATTTGCAGATGATTTACCTATAAAATGATATAAAATGATGGTTTTCCGTAAGAAACTGTGAGATTGACCAGAAAGTGATGGTATGGAATTGTGAAGTTATGTGACAAATTACTCTTGAATATCATATGGTATTTCAGTATCCACGTCTTATGGTATGGATGAAGAATATATTTACTCTTGACTTCTGCTACTCTTTGTAAGATCTCCTACTCCGTCAAGCGTAAAGAGCAAGAGTAAGCTGCATGTAAAGGCTACCTTTACCTTATCTCTTGCCTCCGGCAACAACACAACTCTAAAAACCTGAGTTCCGAAATACCAGGCTCGTCCTTCAAAACTTGGATAGGGAACCTGGCATCTGAATATTACATTCGTTTTATTTTCATCGCAATGATCCCAATTGACTTTCGTAACCTTTGATGGATGGAATCCACCAACCGGGAATCTTGACTTAGAAGATGGTCGGAGATCGGTATGTCCTGTCCGGCTTCTGGGAGCCATGATGACATCATGAGACCCTGGTTGATTTATAGCGATGCCCCAATTTGGGTCCTTTGGTAATCAGCTCCATTGCTAGCTGGAACATCCCCCATTTAGTTCGAGGATTTTCCATAGCACATTAAAGCGCCCACTTATAGAATATGTTCAATTGCCATGTTTGATTACTAGAGGGTATACGAAGAAAATGACACCGCATCCAATGGAGCAACCCAAAGGGGGATGGGAACATCATTTAGATTTCCATTGCTAATTGGATGTGGGTGTCTCAACATGTCTCAACCGTCAACCAGTAAGTTTATTGTTTCTTATCTGGGCCAATAGAATGTGTTTGGTTCGTGTCATACGTGATATACTACTCGGTTGAAAAATGGGATCATTACTTTGTGTTAGTTTTGGCACCAAAATCGTGGTGGAGACAGGATAATCCCAGCCACAATCTTATTCTTATCATAAATTGTGGGAATTATACTTCTCAACCAACCAGTATTTCATGATGATGATTCATTCGGGAATGGGAAAAAAACATTTTCCATGTATTAGAAGACCGATCCTTTCCATTATGATTGGGCGTATTGCATACGTACATTTTAACCAACCACTGTTCAACAATCAGTAAGTCATCTACAGTATATAACATTATACAACTACTGACTAATGGTTTGTCAACAAGTTGTTATAGTTTCGTATCATAATATATCATTAGCCAACTAATTTCATCATAACGACCTAACGACGGCACCGGAATGATGGGAATTGGATTGCCGGAATCATCCCCAAATTGGATTATGTACAGCTTCATGGTGTAGATCGCCAGAGCTCCCACTGATCTACAGCGCCCTCATTTCACAAGTTCGGACTAGAGTGACCCTCAGCAGGGTTTTCTTGCCCCGCTGATTATCCCAGATCATCATGAATCGAATAAGTTTTGGTAATGACTGCCAGTTTACCGAATGGAAAATCGCCATGTTTAATAGGCAAATCATCGAACTAAAGGGGCCATGGCTTCCATACGTGGTGGCTCATCCCACTTACTAAGTAGGTTATATCCCTGCTTACAAGTGGGATCAAGCGGGATAAGGCTTGATCCACTGAGAACTGAACTAACCGACTTACGATCCGTGGCTAGTTCACCACCATCCACCAAGTATAGCTACATGTTGATGACTCGATGACCGGCCTCCCCTCGGCTGAGGTCCTTCAAGAACTTCCACACCGATATCAGTGAGCAGCCGCCCTCACCGACGTCCACCGCCACACAGGCGCTTTGGGTCAGGATTTGAGACACTTTTTTCACTTCAGTTTTTGGCCATTGATCATAAGTAGTTCTATGGTGTTTTTTTTGGTGCAACGACATGAGTTGTGGAAGAAACAAGATGTTTATATCACATCTATAAACCTCGCCATCTTTGAAAGCCAAGACAATCATCACAATCAGATACAATCAGTAACAATTTGGTAATCTCTCAGTATGATCATAGCTGAGTACTTCTACCTGCCAGGTTCTGCGCGAGGCGCTTGCACGCGATCCGGTGGACTTAGAGGATGGCAGCGGCTGAAAGTTGTGGGATTTTGGGAATCGTGGACTTATATTCCCATCAAACATAGATTTTTAACCATCAAACATAGATTGTTTGTTAATGATGAGAAATCTGCTGGATAATCCACAAACCATCTTAATATTTTGTGGTAAAAACGATATGGTTAAACCGGTTCAGGTGTTCCCTTAACCAACTGACAATCAGACTTTGATTTGTTATCATCCTAGTGGAGATATGATCTCCAGTTGCTCATACTCACATCCTATATCAAACATGATGCATATTACAAAATTGAACAGATTTGGCTTCCTTTTTTGTTGATCAATACCCCAATATATATATATACATATTAGAACACACATATATATATATATATATTGTACATTTTTTTGATTGACATTATACTTTTGCAGGTTCCACCAAGTTAAACTAATATACGGTTCGTTCAGCGGTTTAATCTACCATTTATGGGGTTTGAACCTGTCGATTTTCCCTTCAGGAGCTCTCGATGGCCTTGGAACACGCGCGCCGTGCCGATGTGGATGTGGTGCTGCTGCAACGTGGGGAGGCGGTGGGGATGGAGTTAATGAATGTTGATGATATAAGATCAGCACGCCAGGAAAAGTCATAAAGGTACAATCCTACTACAATTGTGGCCTATGAACTTTCTAGTTTTGCAATCAAGTCCAATAGAAACGGCATGGAGTAAGGATTGAAGTGTGAAGATTTCTCAGAGTATAAGCCTTGCAGAAAAGGTCCAGGGGATGTGAGTTCACCTACACCTGCAAAGGTTGCAGAGGATGTGGTAAACCCCATAAGAAACCACACCTCACATGACCTAACAATTTGCCATGTTGGGGTCATCAAAATTCATTAAACATGTGGGGTATATGGTTTAGGGTTACCCCTTAGTAGAAGTTTGAGATGCCATATTTTGCTTAGACCCAAGTAGCACAGAAAGGTCCTTAGTATCCGAAACGCAGCTTGGTCTTAGGTGTTCTTTTCAAAAAAGAATATGATGTTGATTTGAGAAGCTGATGCCAATCTAATGTTGTTTAAAGATGTTGAAACTCCCAGTTCTGAACAGCCGGTGGTTGGTGAAGATCGCCAGGAGATCTTTATGAACATCATCGAGAAGCAGGGTGCAGTGACCCGCTTGGCCACAGCGATCCAAAACCGGATGTTGAAGGACGGGTGAGATGATCTAAGGGGGTCAGTTGGATGGGGAACTGCAGCATGAAGCCATTGGGGTCCAGCGAGCTGGATTGAAGGACACAAGCCGGTGCCAAGGCAATGCCTTGCATTTTATTTATTCATGGAAAGCCACTTACGGGTCAAAATTAAGGACACCCACTAGTGGCTGTGCAGTAGATAGAATCGGGCAACTGTATCCAAGTATGCTGTGATTTCTCTGAATGGACATACCATGACATACCATCGTTTGTGAGATTCCACATCTTAAGATTCTACCACCCAAATTGAACGACTACGTTTTGTATATGAACTCACCATATTTCTGTTGCTTCAATCCCCCATCTTCATGGATTTCCTCATGGTTCCTCCACTCCTTGAAATCCAGGAGTTGCGCGCCGCGGTGCAAAAGGCAGAAGAGGTGCAGTTGCAACCCAGCGAGTATCCGGCCGCCTGGAAAAATGGTGGGGAATGGCGCTGGGGATGGTGAACATGGTGAACATGGTGAACATGGTGAACGTGGTGAACGTGGTGAACGTGGTGAAGGGTGAAGGGCCGTGAGGGTTTTTAATCTGTCAAACCATCCAGTTTCATTCATTAATTGAAAGGTATCACAGGATATCACGGGTGTTATGGCGTTTTTCTAGCATTTGGTTAATTATTTTAAGCTTTTTGCTCCCCACCTCTGGACAGTACAAAGCATGATGCTCCGCTCAGGATTCGGCCGGATGTGGAATCCTACAACGAGCGCGTGATGTGGTGAAAGAGGCGGATTCGATGTCTCTGAGATGTTCCAAGGGGGAACCCCAGTTTCGGACCATCGCCAAGCTCAGGAAAAACCATCCATAATTGGATTATGTATATTATATAATACATATACACATGGGGCAACCCCCCAAAAGATAGAAGAGTAATTGATCACTAGCAGGAATCTACTTTCTAACTTTTTGTGGGTTACTGTGCGCATTTTCGGCTGGGAACCGCTTTTAAACTTCCATTTAAATCCGCATTTTGGTTGGTTATATCCCCATGTTGGTTGGCTGCAGATCCCAGTTTTCTTGCAAAGATCTACCTTTTAGTTGTTGACATCCCAATGCTGATCGCTTCCATTCTTGCTGGTTCAATCACCAGTTTAATTGTTTGATTTTCTTGCTGCTCAAATCCCTACAATCACATAATATGTCAATGCTTCAATCCAGGTCTGTTTTCCTTGTCGCAGGAAGAATTAGCAGCTCTGGAGGAACTGAGTAGCGCCATGAAGAGTGGAGGGGTTTGGGTGCTCAGCTTTTTCCATGGGGGGATGGGGATGAGTGGCTGGCCACCATCCATGTGGCTTCTTGGGTGAACAGTTGCTAAGACAATTCAAGAATGGAAATTTGGCCACCATGATGTCCTTTCAGCTGGTTGCCTTTACAAAAGAACTACAGATCAGAAAATTGCACCAATGGCACTCCTCCATTCCGCTCCAAGAGACATGGCTGGTTTATGCTGCTTCACTGTTGACAGTTAATGCAGGTTCTAAGGCTTCTTGGATCTCAAGGGATTGTCTACTTGCGATTGAAGACCGGGTTTTCCACCTGTCAAACTTAAAGACCACGAAGAAATATCTTCCATACTTTCCATCCTCAGGATTATGGTGCCAACATATCCCAACTAGACTAATACCACCTGTTGGGGATGTGTTGAACGACCAACCACATGTGTGTTTCACCGTGTTTCCTTCATTTGGTCCATATACTCGCAATCTCGCGCAAGCCTTGTTTGGAATGACTCCCGGTTGATTACCACCATGCCACTGAAAAGCCACAACAGGTATTTGTATGCTCAACTTCGTCCCAACCTGCGAATCCGTTATAGCTCTCCTGGCCATTGACGACTGGAAGAAACATCCTGACTGTATTCTACGTAGATTTGATATGAAACCTCTAAATTCCAATGGCCATGTAAAATTTATCATAGTCACAGTCAGGGACTATCATCCATTATAGTCGCCGATCTCGAGCCATGCGCGCGCTTGGCTCGCGCCTGTGCGCTGTGTCGCTGCGCACGGGCCTTCGCCATGGACTGCGATGTGTGGCGAGTGCGTCGACGGTAGGGGGGCCGAGAGTTGGGGAGACGGGGTAAAGACCTACGCTTTTCCCAAACAAAAGGGACGATGAACATCCCGATGAGAATCATTCCCAAAAGGCAGGGTACCATGGTTTGGATTCAGGATCAAAATGACGGAGAAAACCATGGGAGTTTGCATGACTTGCTCGTCGAATGAGTTTACGCCCAACAAGCAATGGGACATTTACTAACGAAGAGGGGAAATACAAACTGGTTTGATCTGGTTTATGGCATTGTGCTTCAAAACTTGGGAAGATGGGGGCCCAAATGACACGAATTGGATCAAATTGGTATAAGTCAAACGACCATCAGATAGGTAATGTAACCCCAAAAGCCAATCATCCCAACATGAAGTAAGCATTGCGAGCCATCACCCCACTGAGAGAGGGCGAGTCCCAATGAAACATGCTCCCCGCACATTTACCAGGTGAATTCATCTGGTAGACTGAGGTAAGCAAAATGTGCGGGTACTAATCCCATCTAATCCCCACATTTTGGACGCACAAACATAAGAATTCTAATACATTCTAATACGAATCATATATTTTTACACGAATTACAACTCATATGTTTTCGTAAATGATGTTAGTAGGTGCAAGATGACACATTTTCACTTATTCCTTTGGGGGAATTCTCATCATCCACTGGTGGTTATCCCAGCTGGCTGTTGTTTTCCGGGTGGATAGAATGGGTAGAATGGGAATAGCCGATTTTCAGACAAAGCCACCTACACCAAGAATCCACAAAAATCATCGCCTCTATTCGACTCAGTGTCTTTCCGCTGTATTTGAGGCACCACGGGGAAGCTTTGCCACCCTGAAACCAGATGACTTGCAGAAACTGAAACAGATGCCTGGCAGCACAGCACCGGTGATGTCAGACGGCTTCAGCTTTTCATCCCATCTACACCTAGGATCCTGGGCCCACAGAACGTCATGACACCAGAGGAGGTGGAACGAGAGGAGCCCATGTCGCCAAGGAACAGGAACTTACCACGAAAATGTCGTGATGTTTGTAGTGATCGATGGCTTTTGCTGACCTTTAACTGTATGTTTCTATCATTTTCTATCTCTTTTTTGGCTTCTCATATATGTGGTTCCTCTACAAAGGGGGAATGTCCCAGTGCCCATATTGAGAGGATTTACGGATGATTGAGCCACTCTGTGGAGATGATACCTGAAGTTGAAAGCCATGGCTACTGCGGCCCATCAACTGAGCCCAATGAGTCACTGTTGATTCGACTCCTCAAGTTGCGACATGACTTGTAAGTTCAGTTTTTTTTGTTATAACGCATTATAAACCTATATAAACCTCATCGATTCCCAGATATTCCCTTTTTTTTTTCGGGGGGCGGTGCTGTCGACCGATGCCAGGATTTGCTGAGATACAACCAGGACTGGATGGGCCACTTGGTCCAAACTGGGGCGGCTTCCCGGGCAGTGTCCACGGTTAGAAGATCACTTTAGTGTAAACATATAATTATACATATATACATGTATAATCATGTATATAGATACAGTTATATATATATATAGATATAGATACATAGATATATAGATATATACATGTATATATATACATAGCTATAGAATGATATAGCATGATATAGAATGATATAGAATGATATAGAATGATATAAACTGATATATGATGATATAGAATGATATAGAATGATAATAGAATGATATAGAATGATATAGAATGATATAGATATTATAGATATTATAGATACATAGATATTATATATACATAGATATTATAGATAAATGTACATTGTACATGTAAATGTTGTGGGGAGGGCGTGGGGCACAACATTTTTCTCCAGACTCTACTGGATGGAGCGCAGTTTTAGGATGCTTGTGCTGTTTTGTTCTTGCATATGCAGATGTTTTTTCGCGTTTGCATGGCAACTGCTGCCAAAATTTAACCTATGGTTGGGGAAGGTGCCAGCTTCCTACTATGGTTTACCCTCTGGTAAACTAACATAATTATGGAACATCACCATGTTTAATGGGTAAATCAACTATAAATGGCCATTTTCAATAGCTATGTGAAATTACCAGAGGGTATGGTTTAATACTAATCCTATTAATGCGTCAGGGAGGGCTGAGCATCACCAAAGCCGTATTCTTCGTAGGTGGGTCCCACTCCCATCTTCGCCTCGGGTGAGCTTTTTCAAATGGGGCATCCAAAATCATCCAAAGATTGCCAAGAAACCTACCATTTGGGGATTGTTTACCTTGTTTATGGCACCCATTTATGGTGATATTGGGGAGAAAACCCATGATTTTGGTGTAGCCCGCTGGCCCAATTCCCCAATTCTAGTAACATGTCATGACCTTTGGTGAAGCCGAGGCAAATGGGAGGGTCGTAGTGCAGCGGTGTTGAAGCCAGTGCGGAAGCCTGGAGATTGGACGTCAACGTGATCAGTTGAGCCATTGGAAATACCCCGGAAATTCCCATGGCATGGTACGATGTTGGGTGATGTTGGGTGATAGATTTCCCTAATATGGGTTATAAATGGGTTATAAGAATCCCCCGTTTAACCCTCGCAAAATAATCAATCAACAAGGGTATTTTAGTGGCTCAAATGATGAATGAGATGAGTCGAGCGCCAGAAGCTGCAGCCTTGAGAATGGCCAAAGGTGGTCGGTGATTCGTGCTTCAACATTCAGAAGGAAGACCCTGCTCAATGATATCAAACTATCAACAACTCATGGTATCTCGGTAACTCCATATTTGTGACACAATTCGACTTGCATTGTAGCTTCTATGTCGTGTGACAGACAAACACACAAGAGCATTCCGAATCTACCTGCTCTACGTATCTAAGTGGATGTCTTTTGAATACACGACACGAAAAGACAATACATTCCCAGAATGGGTTTAATTAAGGGGAAACAGGAACGCCCCCCCTATTTAGCGGTAAAGTCCGGTAAAGCGCCATGATTCTGTGCCGAGGCAACCACAAAGGAAGTCTCCGAAATCCTGGCGTATCTTGGTTGACTACCAAAAGGGATTGGGTCGTCATTCACCTCCTAACATCACGAAATGTAACTGGTATGTAATGGTATGTAACTACCAAGGTTTTGACCCAGTACCATCCATTGCCAGCAAAATGATTCAACATGAGCTTTTCTGAAAGTGTTTGTAACTTGGCCAAAGGTTTATGGATTTAACTCGGCACACAGTACGATGGTTGGTCGGCGTAGACTCCTTGCCATTGCAGCTTCTGGCCCTTCTAGTGGAGGACTGTGCAAGCTGAGGAGTCATATCATATGGTTTTCCAGATTGGTATTGGTGAATGCTCCACAGCTGAGAAGCACCATTTCTTCCCGCGTTTTGGAGGTCAATGTCCATACATCCTGTGGTATTTCGCTTCAGGTATGCGAATGGGCAAAATCTGGCCGTGGTGTGCCACAGGGCGGGAACACAGGCCAGCTGCTGGTCATGATTGGTCAGGTAACAGACCTTGACATTATTTGGGTATCTGGATACCTCAGAAAACTTTTTTTGATCTATATAGCATCATCTAACCAGTTCTCCCTTTCATGTCCCTTTGGCTTTTTCTGACGCTTAACTCTGCATTTTTGGCGCATGGTCCAGAAGTTGTTCACAGTTTCCCAAAGAACTTTGGTGGTAAATTTCAAATGTAATTTCCCCAATTTATGATTAATTTGGTTCCCTATATTGCCTATATTCTCATATTTTTCATTCCCACATTTCCTATAATCCTGATAGAAAATCCCATATCTTATCATAGATTCACTGATATTTCCATATATTCCCCTTATATAGTCTCTATTTTTTTTGATGTTTTGGTGGGCATCCCCCGTTTTCGATTTACCTTGTTTCCCAGGCCTGGTGGGTGGCTCCGTGCCGGTGCATGACGAATTGGTGCTGTCCTTGCTGCGGATGAATCACATCGAAGCCTTGGAGCTCCGGAGAAGTCAGATTTCATGGGGGATCATGGGAAACTGGTTGGTGGTTTGGAACATTTTTTATTTTCCCCAATAGTTGGGATGATGATCCAATCTGACTAATATTTTTCCAGAGGGGTTGAAACCACCAACCAGGAAAAAATAAAAAATCTGGCATATTGGGATATAGCAGTCATAGGATATGGGATAAGATATGGGATATCACATGGGATATGACGGATAGTATTGTACAATTAAAAGCACCAATCAACTATAAGAACACCCAAAAACATACAGAAAAGTTGGACATTTTGGAGCCTTTGGGGGGAAACATCATCGAACTACTGGGACCTTCATGACTACCAAACATGCTTACCACTGAGGGGACTGAACATACTAGTTTCTGTGAGGCTGTGGAGAATGTGTAATAAGATACTGCAAGAAAAATGTGTTTTTTTTGCGGTACAGGGTACAGGTCCATAGAGTTCTATAGTAACCCCAAAAAGATGCAGACAAGTTGGGCATGTGTTTTTTTGCGTGAAAAAATAATCTAACATAATCTAACTAGACCATTTTGGTTTAACACTGTTCGGCATCTTTTTGATGATTGACAATATCTGTCTAGTACAGTCATTTGACTACATCAAGTATATCTTATTGGTTAGCAAGGTTTCAAAGGCTTTCACAATAGAGCCCGTCTTGGACTGGCCTGCGCATACGCATACATAAACGGCTTCAAATACGCAAACAAAACGCATATTCCCGACATATCCAGAAATTGCGGCTACTAG
>Ga0126342_10009471_pt1 | contig 17463 bp, 13 predicted proteins | sample Cyp1metagenome_FD_92528 | JGI IMG/M metagenome (GOLD analysis project Ga0126342, IMG submission 92528) | Coral microbial communities from Lord Howe Island, Old Settlement Bay, Australia - Cyphastrea 1 metagenome | ecosystem: Host-associated > Invertebrates > Cnidaria > Coral ... | reverse complement strand
TATATATATGGCTATGGATCAATACCTATACATACCATTTTTAGGGGGATGAACATCCATTTACCAGCTATTTTGATGTTCACCAGGGGGATAGGGTTTTGACCCATCCCCATATATATATATATAAATAAACATATTAAACAACCACGGAGATGAAAACAGCCTTGTGCCGAGGTCGTGTCACATGACGCTTCTTTTCTAGATCAAATCTGTACAGATATCATCCACTTCGATGAGGCGGGGACACCACCCACTTCGTGGTGACCAAGACGATCGATGCGATTTTTTGATGGATACCCTCTGGTAAACTAACATAGCTATTGAAAATGGCCATTTATAGTGGATTTCCCCATTAAAAATGGTGATTTTCCATAGCTATGTTAAATTACCAGAGGGTACCCCTAGGTCTCACGCTAAACACATGTAAAATTCGGGATTGGCTAAAGATGTTCCCTTGAATCAATCCATTCAAATCCTTTGGGAAAAAAATCCTGGGTAATCCTAGGTACAGCTGGTTTCTCCTATGAATAGTCAGTGGATATACCTAGATACAAGATGATACAAGTATGGTAGGGTCAAGATCCACCGACAACCAAGGAAATAGATAGTCTTGTAATTAATTGGCTTATTATGTAGGGTGAACAAGAGTGATGAGCACCGTTGTTTCTTTTCCTGCTCCATACATGCGATTATCACTGTCAATTGACGGAATTGATCAATAGTTTTCACATATTCAAAGGTTGTCCAAGCAGAAAGCGCTATTTTTTATATTCAAAAAGGCTAACAAGGCCAACTGACTGAAGCATATCATATCACATATGACAGTTATCGCCATTTCTTATCCTGATGGTATGTGCCCCAAGAAATTATAGGCTCAACCGTCATTTATATATATAATTATATATATATAATTATATATATAATTATATATACTGTATATATATATATATATCCCTGGCTGGTGGTTTGGAACTTGTTTTTTCCATTCAGTTGGGAATAATCATCCCAACTGACTAATATTTTTCAGAGGGGTTGAAACCACCAACCAGTTTATATATCCATATTTATCCCATTTTCTACTTATTTTCTGATGGCAATTGTTGTGTCCCCAATTTTCTGAAACACCTTCTGTACGGGGCATTGACCAGCGCGCCAGTGCCAGCTGAAGTACTATGCTGGCAACTTCACTTTTTTCCAGAAGAAGGTAGCCGCAGAAGGGCGGAAGTTGAAACTTGCCTTGGGAAGTATGTGTTGAATGCTAGAAGGTCGCTAAGTTGGAGCAAATAACTAGTATTTCACATGGGTCGCTGGTAATTGTAACTATAGTCTGTTGGTTCAAACCTAGCTTAGAATGTGTCGTGCAAACTTCTTGGATAGATGATCGTGTATATGTTCCACCTTTTGTTTTCCAACTTCGCATTGTTTTCTATCTTTGAATCAAGAAATTACTGGGTGATGGGTGATGGATGACTTTCCAGGTTGTTCTTTTGTTTGTGTTGCCTGTCGGCTAGAATTGAATATTTTTGGTGGGACGCTGAAGAACGGTGGCTCCTCAAGAAGCTGAGATAGCTGGGACTGCTGCTGAAGTCCTCCAGTTTGCTCATCAATGGTCTTTCCCGTTGAATTCCCATTTGTACTTTCGGTCACTGGTATAGGCCCGGCAGCACAATACCTCTGAGTTGCTGAAGGCATGGTGCGCAGCATGTCTCTGCAGTGGGTCACATGCGGATGTGATTTACAAATGGTGGATCTTCCATCTCTATGTGGGTCAACCGAAGAATGGATATATTTTGGATACGAGTCAAGTCTGATCAAGTCATTCCTGGTCAGAAAGAAAAGATGCACAAGCAAGGAAAACGAAAAACAACATGGCCGAATACTAAAAGTAGAAGGCCATGGACAGCCAAGACAGCAAGAAAAGCAGCGAACTAGACACATTCATAATTCATATATATATATATGATAGTATTATGTGCACACACACACATATATATATAAGTACATATTTGCAGGGGGGTGATATGGTGCTAACAATTGACCAGTCAATCTGTGGTCCCCTAGTTCTCAGGTCTTGAATTTTGACCCATCCCGCTCTTTTTCAAGGTTCGTTCTGATGATGCTCCATTGCCCCTACCCAGAAAAAAGGCCATCTGGGGGGGCTTGGAGTTGCTGTTTGGAAAGGGCAGGGATGATGCCTTCTTTGTAGTTGAACTAAAAACTGCTTAGATCCATGGTGTCATGTGCAAGTGGCGCCACCATTTCACCATAGGGATCCATAGCTGCTGGGAAACCCCAGTCAAGGAGACATGATTTGTGGCCAATGACATCATTCCAAAAATCATATCTCTGTTGTCTAAGTAGCGTCCATAGTACATGTTGAATCCAATATCAATCGATATCATATCCCACATCAACACCCAATATCACCCAATGTACATATAATATAGATGTATGTATGATATAAGTGTAATTCAAATTTATATAAATATAATATGTATCTATATAATTATGTATAATATATATATATATGTATACACATTGTATATACTCTATGTATATCATGATACTTCCCACATGATATTACCACCGCCGTCACCACCACCACCAGCATCAGTGAGGTTATGCCCACAAAGCCACAGGATGGAGGCGGGGATGGACGTTCATTGGGGTATATTTCATTGGGGTCTATAGCAACTCCCAAAAAGATAAAAACTGCTAAACTCCTAACTGTAGTGATAAATCTATTTTCCAAGTTGAATAGTGTGAGGCGGTTGTATGAGACTTTAAGTGCCACATCCCCGACTTTGCGATCTCTTCCGCAGAATTTCACGATGAGGCAATTTCCCAGTGGTGCAGCGGTTGTCATGCACCCATCTTTTGGAACTCGCTCAGTCGTGGCGCGTGTGCTGCGTGAATTGGGCGCTTCCGACGCTGCAATGGCAGCGCTGCCAACATCGGCAGGCCAGATTGAAGTCCGGCAGGCCCGGGAAGTTGCAGATCTCAACGAAGAAGAGTGAGGTCCATCGTAACTTGAGGCTGCTTCCATGACGGAAAATTAAGGCAGCTGATTGGTGTATGGTTTTGTTTGTCAACTGTCTCGGTCCTTTCTCTTTGCTAGTTTGGGCCACCTGAAGCCGGCAGGGAGAACTTGCAATGACGTTTGGTTTGTTTATCGGGGCTTGTCCATCGATCTGCCGGTGGAGGTGTGTTCCCGGGCTGCAGCTACTGCTGTGAGACGTCACAACAACAACAACAACAACCATATTTTCCGAGTTCAGTGGGGAATGCTATAACAGATCTTCCCCCAGTCAATGACAGTAACCACGGTTTGATCCACAGCTTTTGGTTGAATGAAAGTCAAAGCTACGATACACTGGGAATCTATATATAAACACACAGTGAAGAGGATGATGATTTGGTTTGTGATTTTGGGCACTGTTCATTTACTTGCTTTATAGTTTGTTAATTGCTTACCAGAATGTTGAATCAGGTTGAATCACTTGCATGTGTGATCGATTAATGGACGTTCAGACACAATCAAGGGGAATAGCGGCACACTCGTTTGAGATGCTTTCAGCATGTTCAACATGTTTGGCTTTCAGGTTCGGATTCGGATCAGAAACGACACCGTTGATGGCTGTATCGACCCCTAAGATCGTTTGCTTTCTTTTAGTGGTCATATGCTCATCCCTACCTGGGATGATGACTCCTTTGTATCTTCCAGGCGCTTGAAATCAGCGAGAGAAAAGATATGGAGATGGAGAATGCACATGATTATATTATAGTTATTTAATGTTATTTACATATACAGGGGAACGAACGTAGCAGTAAAATAACATATCGTCCACGTGGCAGTCCTTTGGCGCACTGTGTTTTTTCTTTTCGCCAAAACATCCAATTGTGATGCCCCATGGTTATAATGTTTCCATGGTTGCAACGTGTTATAAGTCTATTTGGTTAAAACTACAAATTGCCATCGATCCATATTCCCAGCTATAATTTTAATGCACATATAAATCACATAAATAGATATATAAGCAACTAAATTATATGTTATAGGTACATCATATACGGACATAAATGTTTACTTTATTTTGATATTTTGATATATTCTTTGTTTCCTTATCGAAGCATGAATGATATGTTGCGATCAGTTCGTTTCCCCACGTTTTGCTCAGGGCTCCGCATTGCCTTGCCAGTGCCTGGGAAGGTGCAGCTCACGGATGGCCCCACTGGAATTCCATTCGAAACCATCCTTTTGGGTGATGAAGTTATCCCCATTTCAGGAAAGCAACATATGTGCATAATTGTGTGTTAATACGTATATATAATCATTAATTATTGTTATTCTATATATATATACACAGCACATAGTCAGAGAGAAACTTGAGAAGAAACCTTCGATTTTGGGAATGGAAGGTATGGCGTCCGTGTAAATTTGCCATTTCACCAATCCATCGATAGTTTCTTTTCCACCAATCGTTTATCTCAGTGTGTTTTTTTCATCGCATGGAGCATGCTTTCCTCTGGTCTCCAGTGCGGCGGTCCAATTGTACGTATTTGATTCCCAATGGGAGGTTTCCTAACATGGAGGTACCCCAAAGCATCCATTTTTTTTTAGGATTTTCCATTGTAAACCATTCATTTGTGGGTACCACCATTTATGGAAACCTCCATATTAGGAACTTTTTGGCTCAGTTTGAAGACTGGCCCTTAGAGTGCTAGACTGTTGGAGTCTGAAACTGGATAGTTCGGGGGCGAAACAGACGCAACTTGGATCCAGTCGCTTCCCGTGGTACTTTTGTCATTGAACTTGATGCCAAAAAATACCACCAACTGACTTTGAGACTTGTCTCACTGGGTTTCATCGATTGTTGCAAAAGCCTTTGCTTGTTCGGTAATTATGCGTGTCCAAGTATGGAGATTATGTTGGCGACTACTGGAGATACAAAGCATATCCGAGCACATTAGAGTCGAAATCCTTCGTCATGCACGTACTTGCCAATATTTGTATCTACATTTTTACGACCATACAGTATCATAACATGCTCAATCACATTCATAACCATACATGTGTTATCATGTCCATTTTTATAAGCTTTATACCCAATGTATCATATTCAGATGTGTTCAATAATTAATGACGAATATGTATTTATATACATATATATTCACATACATATTATATACAATATTACATACACATATGTATATATATGAGTGTATATTATAAATATAGTGAGTGTGTTTGTGTGTCAATGGGTTGTAAAGCCTGCATCACCGGTATGGGCCATTTGCATCCGCCATCAGGTCGAGGGCCTTACGAGTAGCAAAAAACCTATCCTGGAGCTCAAGGACGTGTCCTTTAAGTGACACTTTCGGGTTGATGAATGGATGGTGGGTCCATTCGGTCCATGGGTTCTGGGTCTCGGGCTTCTGGGGCTTCTGGGGGTGTGGGATTATCTTTAAACATATTTGGGAATAGTTCTTATCCCGCTACATAGCTAGACTTTTATTGCAGGGTATCTAAGATTGTAGATTGTAGATGTTAAATTCTGCGGATTTTAAGCATCACAAAAAATATGGGCTTGTTGTTGGTGATTTCCCTAGTGGTTGTTCAATGGTTAACTGGGCATTCTGCCATGTGAAGGATGTGAACTGGAGTCAGGGGATCCCCGGGGCCCAATGATCGAAGTCTGGATGGGGTACCTGACTTAGCAAACCTCCACTGCCCCAGTTGGAAGGTACTTGATGGCCAAGGACTACAGTCTACGACACATCAATGGCAAGGCATGTGACAACGGCGCAAAAACCACCACTTTATGACACTTTTCATAGGGAAAACTTGTGAAAATGGAGATGGCGGCGGTTTTCCCTTCAATTTTCAGACAAACCGAGCTCCTGCTTTTTTAGAGTCGTAGCATGTCGTACCAGATTTGGATAAGGTTCAAGCCTGACTATTGGCGAGGGCTAGCGGGATACCTGGGCCCAATTCATAAAGTGTGGGGGTTGGTTCATCCTGGATTAGCATTACATTATATTACATCTAATACTCTCCATCCAAGTTTCAAGTATTCGCTAGCTTGACCCATGCCAAGGATGTCTTGAGACGTCGAAGTTGACAGTTGCATTATTGCCCCCCTTGACTTGTCACCCCCAAAATGTTTATTTTGAATGCAGATGTGATGAAGAATTTCAACGTGTTTTGGAGAACAAATACTCAACACGGGCATTTTGGGCTGAAACCAATCATGTTTTGTGTTCAGGATGCTGGAAGTAACTACTTTTGACACTTGGAACAAGGCAATCCAATTTGATTCGCCCCTCTCCCAGTGGCCATGGATCGCATCACTCTGATGTGGTTAGTGCGTTTACGAGCTGCAGGGTATGAGGCCAAACTTGTGACATGATCAACCCATGTGATGCATAGTGTTTTCATATTTTATCAATCTCTTTTGATGTCCAAAATACCTATCAGAATCTAACATGATAATATTATTGATATTAGACCAGCCAAGTATAGCTATAGTCGGCATATACTCACCATCAACATCCATAAAGACCACATATAATCACCGCAAAACCACCATAAACCATGGTTGAAACATGTTAAAACCACCATAAACATCCATAAACCATAGTGAAAACCACCATAAACCATAGTTAAAACCATCATATGCATAGTTACCACCATAAATCCTAGATATTTCTGGCTGTTTTTAGCACCACAAAGTTCCCACATCGTTACCACATCCAGGTCACAGCGAGCAGCAGAATTGCCATTGTGGGACCCAACGGTCTGGTTGCCGATGTCCAGATGTCGTATGGGGATGGGTTAAAACCCGATGTTTTTAGAGCTATTTAGGATACCAAGGTGGCAGATGGTTTTAGACTGATATAGATTTACTGTATATTAATGTATGATAGTTTCATGTTGGTGGTTTCAAACATGGCTGGTTTTTTCCATAACATATGGGATGATCCTTCCCATTGGCTTTCATATTTTTAAAGATGGTTAAAACCACCAAGTAGATAATGTATGATAATGTTAGACATTCATCTCCAAGAAGTTTTGACTTGAAACATCTTGAAACATATCCAACATGTCCGAGCTACTGTTGTCATAAGTTGGAGGAATCAACCTAGGCTACGAAGGATTTAACTCATATAGTAACTGGCAGGTCGGTCGATGCCGAGTGAAAGGTGTGCCACCAGGATGGTAGTTCGATGCCATTCACTGTGTGTCAGATTTCCAGTTTTCCAACTCTTCTATCTATACTATCTATTTTGGGGTTGCTACGTGTATATATAATCAATTGTAGTTACATATATATATATAGCATATATAATAACGCATTTATACTTGATGATATATTCTATTAGTATGTCGAAGTGTTCGATTTATATGTTTTCGTGGATGGAACGATGATCGATGGATAAATCCAGCAAGGTCCCTCACCACGAGTAATGGTAGAAGCCGCAAGCAGAAAAAAATGGACGTGATTGTAGGGTTGTCACGGCTAACCCTCAAAAACTTCTCGCTACCCTCTGGTAAACAAATAGTTTGCTATTGAAAATGGCCCAGTCGAAATAGTTGATTTACCCATTGAAAGTGGTGGATCTTTCCATAGTTTTTTGGAAACGTTTACCAGAGGCTAACCCTGAGACCTCTCGCTATATGGTACCACAAAAACCCAACTCAGGTTCCGGAAAGTCGACGCTGCTGTGGGGAACCTCGTGGATCGTAAGCGGAATCGCAGGTCGTAAGCGGACCCCACCTAGCCCATCATGTGAGGCCCATGGAGCAGGTCATAGAAACCTATAGAAACGTATCGTGGGTCTATGTTAATTGAACACAGTGCAACTGGTTGTTTGATGATGATGATGATGGTTGGGATGGTGATGATTGGGATGGTTGTGAGCTAGTAAGGGAATTCTCCCTCAACCAGAAAGCGTGATCGCGCTCAGTGTTTGATGGGCGAAGGGGCCCCTGAAAGTGAGGATCACTCACCTTAAAATCACATGAGTGGCAGAATCCCTTCCTAGATTTCGCAAGATCAAGCTGCCCATAATTAATTCGGTTGTTGAAAAAAAACCTGTGATTATCGGGTTGAAACGGGCTACTTGTCACCTGACAATGGATATTGAAGCCAAACATCTGCAGGCTTTTGGGGTCAGGAATGCTGACCTGCGTCCCATACGGTAGTGGACGTGCAATTTCGGGTTGCCTCAAAATTTGGAAACCAGAGATCAACATCCAATGATTCATCATGAATCATGAATCATGTTCTCGATTTATTTGATGGCAAAAACAACATCTCCATAAAATGGTTCGTTCATAGTTCATACCCTCTACATCCAGCAATGGTATTGTTCATAGGGGACAAGACCGTTCCAGCACAAGGTGGTAAGTGACCCCCAGTGTTGGTTTATAAACACCATTATATAACTATAGTCTATAGTTGTAATTTCTATAACTCCAACTACTGTAATAATCATGTTTTTATTTACCATTAACCATTAACTATTATAAGTTATAATTATGTGCACCAACTTAGCGTTTCGGATTGGGGCACCATTGAGGCAAGAACTGGGGGCACCGTGGCACCGCCCGCACACTGCAGGTCTTTGATTTGCGGCGAGCTCAGGCAAAGGGACAGCCGTTTTTGGTTGGATGGGTGCAGGGTACCATTTGAGCTGCTATATTTGCCCTCTGGTAATTTAACATAGATCTGGAAAATCATCATTTTTAATAGGTAAACCATGGTAAATCATTATAACTCATCCAACTTCATCGGACTAAATGGGCCATGGCTTCCATAGTTCTGTTAAAAAGCCAGAGGGTACCTATATTGAATGCGGGGTAAAGGTGAAGGGTAGAGTTTTTCTCACACATGAATGTACAAAGTTGTTTTTATCGGGATGTATATCTACACATCTTTTAGGGCATTCAAGCTTGGTTGGCCGGTTGGTGATTAGTTTTTTTCATAGGTTGATACAGTCTAACCATGGAAATTTGCATGGTCACCTCGTGCATTTTTTTTCAAAAGTGGGTACGGTCACCATGATATCCCACCCTGTTCAGGCCCACTATGGATGGTTTATTTCATGGAAAATCCTACTAAAATGGATGATTTGGGGGTACCCAGATACAAGATAGGTAGATAGATAGATAGATAGGTAGATAGACAGATAGATAGATAGCCAGATAGACAGATAGATAGATAGATAGATTATAGATAGATTATAGATAGATTAACAGCATATAATATAGTTAGCCCATAAGTATTACCACTTTAGGCCACACCCCAATTTTTGAAAAGCATCATGTTTTTTCGCATTTCAGGATCTGATCAGAGCTTTGAAGAGTAAAATCTAACTCAAGGATCCTGAGCAAAGCAAAGTTGAAACTGCAATGTTTTCTCATGCCAACAATATCTTCAATGTTGTTGGTCTTGCAACTTTGAATTATGTTCACCTTTGATTTGTTGCATCACCCAACCCATATATTACATACATGGTTCATCATGGCTCTTGTTGGTCAAACAATATTCCGTTTTTATTGTAACAACAAGATGATGAATATCTATGAATAATATCTCCCTACATTTGTCCAAAATGTGAAACGTTGTTTAGTGTCCTAATTTCCTGGTAGTGTTGTAATTCTCCCACAACTCTTGGATGGAGTAAAAGCATTTGTTTCCTGCAGATGATCCCTTAAACATGTGCAGGAACATGTGGTTTTGCTGGCAAATCTTCCTGGAAATTTGATCAAAAAACTGCTGGTAAAAAATCCACATGCCCATGAAACCTAAAGAATAATTAAAGATTGATACCAATTTCCAGTAAACATGAGTAACCACAGTTATGGCCCTTTAAATACCAGTTAGAAGTACATGTCCTTAAAACATCTTATAAACCCAATTTATAGAATGTTTTTTTTATCCCATAGAAATAACAAGTTATAACTCATAGCCATGGCCATAACTGCACCATGAAACCACCCGAAAATACCCGAAACACCAGGCCCTGTGGGGACGAAAAGGGGCAGGTCGGAGAGGTGCATCGACACAGGCGGAGTTGTTCATGGCGATTTCATGGTGACTTTCTGTTGTGAAATCAGTGAAATCGGACGTTTTTTATGGTGATTTTAGTCATGTTTGATGGTGATTCACATGGTTTTGTGTGGTGATTTTAGTGATGGATTGAAATTCTGACATTGAAATATGTTGAAATAGTTTGAACTGGAATATGGTTTGGGCAATGTTATGAAAAATAGATCAATGGGTCATGTTTAAATCTACATTGATTCTTGGACGTGACATGTGAAGCTTGGGGAATAGCGCTATAAGAAGAATATGAATAATATGGGAAGATGTGTTTTCTTATTTAAACATTGGGTACATCACATTGCTGCCATTGCTGTTGAACAGTTTGCACGAAAAATTATGAGACGAATCGTGTGCTTGGCCTAAGTTTAGCATTGCTGATTCAATTCATTTCTCTCTCAAGATTTGTGCTTGGCAGATTTCGCATCGGAACCCGGGGCGACTCTGCGACTTGGTTGTTGTGTCCAGAGGGAAGATGGTCCTTGCTAAAGACGTCCGTTTTGTCACACATTCTCAAGCGATCAAATTCATTGGGATGATGGTCCTTGCAACGAATATCCATTGCGGTGCACTCTTGGGATGAATGTCTGCATTTTGTGCCACGAATGCTGGCCTTGCGCAGGGGTCTTCGTTTGGCTTATGTGGCACAGTCACATGCGACGCTGGGCGATGAACTAGTTCTGACGGCTACTGTTTTTTCTCGCCAAGGGTTGTTGGTTGTTTGGTCTTTTTCACCACCTACTGCACGTTACTTCAGTGTGTGGTTTCTAAAGCTGACTTTTGCATAATTTGTCCGGAATGATGCAGAATGTGTTCTTTATTGTTTAGACATATTTGCTTGGGCAACTAATAATTCAAAAGGATTCACAAAGTACCGTATAAACACAATATACACTGCACATCACTGCACATACGTGATTCTTGTTCACAGTTGTTCTGCTGTTCAATTTATTTCCCTGGAACATGTATGTCAACATTCCTACTGATCTGGGGTTTCTGAAATTGGAGGCGCCCGCAGCAATTGGTTTCCCTCAATAAAAACACCCACAGGTATGGCCATGGCTATGAGTTATAACTGGTTATTTCTATGAGATTATACATTCTATAAATGGGGTTTTGTTTGTACTTATATATAACTGGTATTTCGGGCCATAACTGCAGTAACTTGAATGATTTTGACCATCTTTGGGACCCCATACGTGCCATCGCCCTGAAAGGTTGACTTCAAGGGAATTTCATGCAGCTTGTTTCGACCGTTGTGGAGAAATTCCCTTAGGCCTTAGACCTTACAGATCAGTACCCCTGATTTATCGGACACATTCCCTGACTTGTTGAAACTTGAATATGAAAACAACGTGTTTTCACGACATCGTCAGCGGCTTCACCCAGGTTCCACTTGAGTGAATACGCCAAGTCCTTTGCTCAGAGACGGCATTGTCCAGGACTTGCCAAAGATCATCTGAATCTGGTTGGTGGTTGGGAACATTTTTTATTTTTCCATATATTATATTGGGGAATAATAATCCCAACTGACTAATATATTTTTCAGAGGGGTAGGTCAACCACCAACCAGGAATGTTAACTACATAAAAATACTGAATGATGAGGGACATGAACTGTTTCGAAGATCCAATCCCATGAATGAAATGTATTGTCATGAATCTCATGTTCCGGGGCGACCCTCGAAGTCTAGCCATGTATGTTTGCAGGTTTGCTTCGGAAATTCATGGGCCCTTGGCCATTTTATCGGATCATCCCCTTGGGAAAGTCACTGTTTAGTAACTGGGGTTGTATAATTACCCTCTGGTAATGACTAACATAGCTATTGAAAATGGCCATTGAAATAGTGAGTTTTCCCATTGAACATGGTGATTTTCCATAGTTTTTTGTATGTTTACCAGAGGGTAACCCACTTTGTGGGACGATCTGCCGCAGGTGTACGCCGGAGGAGTACATCCAAGTGCGCTTCCGGAATGGCAGCTTGACAGAATCGCGCTTTTTGACACGTTGAGGTCTGCGGTGATGATGTTTGTTCTTCCACAGTTCAAAAAGGTGTTCCAAAGTTCAAATTTGTTCATGATGTCACAAGGTTAACACACTAAGTTGATGATTGAGGGCGGTTGATGTTTGTTGATGTTTGTTGTTGTTGTTGTTGTTGCTGCTGCTGCTGCTGCTGGTGTTGTTGTTGTTGTCGTTGTTGTTGTTGTTTTTTTGTTTTTTGTTTTTTAATATACATGATTTGTTAACAATGGAACAACGTGAAACAACATGAAAGAACATGAAACCACATGAAACAACATGTAATATTTGCTTAAATGATGTATCATATAGTTGACCAACCCCCATAGGGGATTGTGCCTGAAGGAATGGGGTATAGATGGGTATAGAAGACATGATGATTGTATGATGTTCATGGCTTTCTATCCAGTTGATTTGAGACTATTTTGATTCACCATATGGGAATCTCATTGAATCAGTGGAACCAATAGCTATGTTAGATTACCAGAAGGTACGCATCAAATTGCCCCATTTTCAGACAAGGCCATATTTGTCATTTGTGTAGCCATTTCGTGATATTCAGATAACTTTAAGTATGTGAAAGATAATATAGGATAGTATAGGTCCAAAAGAATATGAGACCCCCAGCATAATCTACACATTCTAACACAATGCTGACACATATAGATCTTGACACATATTCTGACATTGGTTCTTACTTGCATAATATGTTTAGATATGTTTAAATATTTGCTTTGATATATTTTCTGACATATCTTGAGACATGCCTTCTAGCAAATCTTCTGGCATATATTTTGGGGAACTATTCCACTATTCCAACATGTCAAAATAGTGTGACATTTGATTTGCCAAATTTTAATTGACATATCTTGACCTGTATTTGACATTTGCTCTGACAATTTTCATGTGACAGATATTCGGACAGTCTGTCATCAACGACATGAAAGGCTTGACATCTAGTGGGATCTGGCCTGGCTGCTCCGGCAACTACTCTTTCCCAATATATGTGTCATATATATACATAAATATATATATATACGTCATATATGTGTCCTACATGCATTAAAAATAAGTTCTGAAAATATTGAGTCCTGACATCCCCTGACATTCAGAATGTATTTGAAATGATAGCACCCCAAAAAAAGATAGAATACTAAGGTCCTAAAACAGTGAAGAATCTAAAATATTGTGTGAAGATGTTATATGATAGATATTATATGATATTCTGAAGATGTTCTTAGTTTGCCAACGAGGCAAGCGGGTACACGGTGGGATTTGCACCGTCGTGGCGCTTTTGGCCCTCCCAGGTTATGACGAAGAACTTCAGAAGAGGCGTTGCGACTGCGCCGCCGAGTCCGCCTTCGACTAAACCTTGGTACTTTAACCGATGTTATCCCCTAGCAACCTCTGGAATATGTGTTGAAAGTATCATCCAACAAAACCTACTCAAATAGCGGTGACTTATATAATCTTATATATGTTTCTCTTTTTTCGGGACTGCGATTTTAGGATACTTTAATCTTTTGCTGAGTATCATGATGATGTTGATTTTGGGGGACTGTCATCCAAGGGGCATCGATGGCTGACTTGATGGATGTGCCTCTTCTATTTTCGGTGCACATATATGGTGGTATCCATAGTCACGGGAGTATTCCAATAGCTGGATTATAAGGGAAAATGCAATCGATAAATGGATGATTTTGGGGTACCCCTATTTCAGGAAACCTCCATATGATTTGTTTTGGTATCTAGATGCACCATAGGCCCCTACTGACTACTGGTGAATCGGGTCCCACGACCCCAAGTGAAATCAATCATCATCAATCCAAGATTTAAGACTTCTGGGATGTTTGTTTGTTTGTTTGTAATTGGGAGATAGCAAATCCCACATGCAATACATGTACGTAATGATCAGCCCTTGAATAGCTGCGTTTCCAATGATCAATGGATATCTCCAGTTTGGCTCTGCCAAAAACTGGAGAAACAACCAAAACACCACAGTTTACGGTTTAAAGTTTAGCATTATGTTCTTCCATACGCATTGCAATTTTATTTTGTAGACCATTGAATCACCATTGAATCATGGTTGAAACCGCCCTGACACCCACATCGTTTGATCCATGCTTCGAGTCAAGCTATAATCACCATAACCAATTGCTGCAATAAACCCACTTACCTGTATCTGAATTGTCAATGTTTTTCCCCAAACAGTGTGTCCACACTGAGGGGGTTCTTACGGTAACACTTTTAAGGCCCGGTGTTCAATCGAGGTGGTATCGGAAGCGTCCGGCATTTACACAAAATGCCTCTTGTGAAATGTCCATGTGCATTTCGACTGCGCAGGCTCGCACAAAACACTGGCCCCGGGATTAGCGTCCGGCATTTTCCCTGTAAAATTCCGCACAAACTGCCTCTTGTGACATGTCCATGTGCCTTTCGACTGCACAGGCTCGCACAAAGTGTGCTTCCCGGTCTTGGGGTCAGTCTTCCTCCTCAACATCCTCCTCCTCAACTTTATCATCTTCTTCCTCCTCAACATCCACATCATCATCTTCCTCTCACCATCATCATCATCATCATCGTCATCATCATCACCATCACCACCATCACCACCACCACCACCACCACCATCATCATCATCATCATCATCGCCATCATCATCACCACCATCATCATCATCATCATCGTCGTCGTCATCATCATCATCACTATCATCATCATTCATCATCATCATCTTCTTCTTTTCTTCATCTTCATCATCTTCACCATCTTCTTCTTCTTCTTCATCATCACCATCATCATCTTCATCATCATCAACATTTTAATACATTATCTTTTTACTCCACCCACACTGTTTGGGGTCTCTTGCCGGGATAATTTATTCCCTTGTCCCATGAAAACCATTGAAAACCCATTTGGGGATGGGTCCAAACCTGGTTATTTATTACTATAGTTTGAGAAAGAATACCCATTTCAGCAGCGGATTCATAATGGCTACCTGAGGGTGTCATTTTATGACTCATGTTGCACATGTTTTTGTCATTTCCACCGCAAAATCCCATAGTTTTCCCACGTGGCGAGGCTCCTGGCAGCTCCGGACCAAGCCGAAGCGGCGATGCTTCAACGTCTGGCAACACGCTTCGGCTTGGGCCTCCCAGCGTCTATGGCCAGTTATGGCCCTTAAAAACTGGGCCAACATTTATGGATTGGTGAGACTTTATGGCAATTAACAGATGGGAAAATGATGGGACATCTGAAAATATCTGAAAATGATGGAAACATGATGAGAAATCACTATGGGATAAAATAATTCCTGCAACTGGTTTTATATCATGAAAAACAACAGTTGTAACTGTTAAGAGCGACAATCAAGAATAATCAAGTTTTTGTTTCTCCGGGGGAAAGGCAACTGATACTGTGGATGGTTACAAAATGCTGCACCAGTTGGTAGATGGGCAAAATCCCATTGTAATCCCACGAATTTTAAAATGTTGAATTATGTTACCGATGGTTACCATCTAGTGCAGGATTTTGTCCATCCACAGTATGTTGGGAACCCACAAATCATCATTTAGTTTCCGATGTGAAACACCAGGAGTCTGATATTTCAACATTTTTGCCATGAAGGATATGGGTGGGGGAATGTATGTACAAATTACTTGGTTGGGTCTAGATATTCTTCGCTGAAAACATCAAACGTTTTTTAAAACTTACCCGTACTTATTATGCTGTTAGGCGCATAAAGCACAGTGGTCATTGGACAGGAGAAGGTGAGCAAATCTCGAGGAAAACGGTTGTTTTTGGACAGTCTGGGACATTGAAACTCTTGGGTATTCTTTCAATTGTAGAAAATTCGCCCCACGAAAATGCTGCGATGTTGTTTTGTTCATTCACGGCAACATCAACAACTGGTTTTGATCCCTGATTGATGACTACATTCAGTATTATAGAAACATTCTTATGTTATACCATTGTGGGTTCACTGTAACTATGGTATCTCCATTCCCATAGTTATACCATACGTTATACGGTCTTCTTCTGGATGATTCACCACGCATCAAGGGTTCAGCTCGATGTCTGACTCCAGGCAAATATGGCAAGCAGGTGGAGGTGACGGCGGGGTCTTAGGTGTAAATCAGCTGCTAAACCACGATTTCTGCCTTTGTACCACTCTCGGTTTCTAGGGGTTGTTTCATACTGCGGAAATTTGAGGGGGATTAGTCAACTTCATGACCTCACAACGCATCAGCATAGATGGTTCGTATACAGGAAGCCACCACAGCGCCCAAATGGGAATTCACTGTTTCAGTGATGACAAGCCACGGGTAGAGAGATGTCCACGGAAAGGCGATAACAACCAGTGAATTACAGGATCTCAGCAACTTGCTGATTTCTTGTCATCTAAGTATCATGTATCTCATATTCACCACTGGACATCCATGGACATCAATGGACTAGGCAGACGAAACAGAATTGCCACTGGACATAGGCCTTATTGGGATCTATCGACACTACCCAGAGGTCTGTGAAGTATTGACTATGGGTCAACCTTCCAGACCATCATGTTCAGAGTAAACATGTTATCTTCGATTTGCGGAAGGGGTAATGGCCAGGTGATTGTCACAGTTGTTTCGCCCGAAAAACAGCCTGCACAATCTTAACAGTTGCAGAAATTCACCTGGTTTATTTCGGCTTATTTCATGGGATTTTCATGGTATTTTTCCATTGTTTTCCAAAGTATGCAAGCGTATAGTTACAGGAATTATGGATCATCCCATGGCCCTGGTGCTGGATGATCCCATGATCCTAGTCCCCAGATAGACCATTGTTGAACTTTCCCATGGATTTCCAGCTTATCTTAGTTGAGTTGATGGTTAGTTGATGGTTAATAAATGTTAATAATGGCTAACGCAGCCCGAGAGTTGGTTAAGAATCCTAAAGCTTGAGACCCAGGGTCCCTCAAATTCTTATTGTTAAATGCAGGCTAATGTCCACCACAATAGGCCGAGGGTCCCTCAAATTCTCAGAGCATTCTTAGATATGTATTGTATGCATTTGCGCAATTTGGAGCGAGCTAAAGCGAGGTAACGAGGTGGAGTTGGTAGATTTGACAAGAGACATACGAAAAAAACTATTTTTTTAGAGCCTTTTTTTTTTGCAAAGCCTGGCTTGTCTGAGTTTCATAAGAGCAGTGCAGAAAACAACATTTTTTTAGATTGCATCGTCCACAGGAAGAGTGGCATTGTCCATGCCTTGCAACCGTTGGGAGACTACACGTTGTGCGGTCGTCCAGTGACCGGGAACTACGTAGAGTTACAAAAAGCCGACACCGAAG
>Ga0126342_10009470_pt1 | contig 17465 bp, 17 predicted proteins | sample Cyp1metagenome_FD_92528 | JGI IMG/M metagenome (GOLD analysis project Ga0126342, IMG submission 92528) | Coral microbial communities from Lord Howe Island, Old Settlement Bay, Australia - Cyphastrea 1 metagenome | ecosystem: Host-associated > Invertebrates > Cnidaria > Coral ... | reverse complement strand
GCATGTTTTTGAACAAATCGTCAATTGAACAAGGTATGCGCTACTCGTGCTACCCTCTTGTCGTGGTTTTTAATATCTTGTCGTGGTATAGATTCCACTGTCGTGGTATGACCCAACACCTGATCTTACATGATCTTACAATTTCAGCACAGGCTGCTTCTTAAAACTGAAGCTCACCATTGTTGCAATTTGCAGCCTCCAAGCATGCCTTCCTAGATAACCAGTCCAAATGCACAATGGATGTACCATCACAGCAAATAAGGGTCATGTACATGTTCTGCATTGACACGCAGTGTAAAAAAGAGGTGCTGAGGATTCAGTTGTCACCGGAGAACTTCAGCCCAAACGAACATACCAGCAAAAATGCTCAAAAATCAGGCTAGAGAAACATGATAAATTATGGAGGACAGGAATTCTATTCCGAGAGTTTCAAGCAGCACAGCATGCTCAGCAAGCATAGCTAGGAGGAGATGAACATGCACACACTTACAAAATTGTAAAGGATTGTAAAGGCATATTTCCATATATGTCCTAATATCTCATCAAAGATAAACGCGCACACTAAATGACTAAATCTATCTACATATATATATATATATATTCACATAATATATGATTATGCCTACATCATTCAAAATCTTCGTCACTAAACCATGCCACGGGACATCGAGCTTGGAGGGATCTGCTTGGTACTGAGTGTAGAGGCTTTCTAAATACAAGGTGTTGGTCGTCGAGGCAGCATCCTGATCCAGTGGATCCAACATGATCCAACATGATCCAACATACAAAACCAATCAACATCATATACAGTATACATACTGATATGTATATACATATTATTATATATAATTAATTAAATGATATAAATATAGAAAGAAAGTCTTTTACTCAAAGCTCACTTCACGGTGTGATACTACGCAAGTTCAAGTTAAGCAGCTTTGGCATGCTGCGGTGTCTGAGGTTGCAATTCTTGAAGCAAGTTGTGTCAAAACCATTCGATATCAGTCAAAGCTTCCATGAAGTATCATGAAGTGGGATGGACAAAACATGTTCATATTGGAAATATGTGGAAATTCCAAATGCTTTGTGACATGGATATGAAACCGATATGCTGGTTATGAACTGGGACGGAATGCAGTGCCTCGTAAAAGCTGCGGCGGCCCAGCTCCAGTAGTCTGGGCAGCCGTTGCGCAACAGCCTTTCGTGTGTGGGTCAGTGCCCGAGCGGAGAACCTTAGCAAAGTCTCTGCCAAATTTGCGCACTGGAAATCACTGAAATATCTGAATGAATCCAAAAGGAGTAATACTGCGAAAGCAAACATCTACCATGCATTTTAAAAACGCAATCCGAAATTCTCCAAGATTGAGGACAGCTTTTTTGTATGCCTATGATATCATATGATATCCTATGATTGCTGATGGTTATTCTCAGCTTCTGGCATTCCTGAAAGGCACGGCCAAAGGCGAATCAACTTTCGAAACCCCTTCACATCGCCCTCACAGCCAAAATTTTGCGGGGAATGGCAGTAGTCAGCACACAAGTCAACTCAACATGTTGTCAAAGGACTCATTTCAACATCACGGGTCGATCTCTTGATTCTCATCGCCACTTAAATGTGTTCAGAGTGCAAACATTCCTTTTCCAGTGTGAGGTCTCCAAGAATGAGCAGCAACACAAGGTGTTCATGGCAAGAAGAGATGTAAAGAAATGGAGACTATGAGAGGATCTTCGACATTAGAGATTCTCAATGATCTGGAGACCATCAAAATCACCTCAGAGCCTTTGACAGGGGTTGCTGAAGGCACCATGGGGAGTGGTTCTGTGCACTCCACAGCATCAACAGGTATTGCCCTTGGAGCCAGTCAGGGCAAGGTGTGGGATTGAATTGACACAACATATCCAGTCCATGGGCCAACCCGAAGTCTATTGAGGCTATTACGGGATTGGTTGATATTCATGAATGAGAGTCGTTCAGTCCTCCCCCTTCAGCGGTGGCGTATAAAGATATATTTAAAGTGCAATGCAATACTTCATAAATCTTCATAAACTATTGTGAAGATTTGTGAAGTTGGCGTTTCTCCTGACCCCAGACCTCTCTGATCAGTTGACCGCACCAGCCTTTTGCAATTGCCACCATTGATGGAAATCTAAGGTTCAAACATCTCCTCATCCGTCTCTAAAGGATCGGTCCGCATGTCCTGCTTGTTGGAGAAATGAACGCATGAAACAAATGGAACAAGACTATCTGTGCGACGACTCACCATGAGCGATATGCCAGTAAATTTTGAACTTCTGGCTCATACTCTTGGGTTGTGGCTTTTGGCCATCACCATGATGTTGTCCTACACCGTCCTGAACGCGATGTCCTTCCTAAACATTGAATTGATAGACTCAGAGCAGCAACTACAGGATAATGAACGAATCTACAGACGCATTGAATGACAATTCACATCAATTCACACATTATTTGGTTTATGGATTTTCTGTCAAAGGTTTGTCATGTGGCCTGAAGCCATGGCCATTTCAAGGCAGCATTCAGTGAAAGTCGTTCTCCCGGATCTACCTGCCGCAACCGGAATTGTTGAATCAGCACCCTTCCACGATCCATCAGCAGCCCTGATGCAGAAATCAACAGAAAAAATCAATGAAGACAATGTCGAAAAGAAAGAGACGAAAAGCGATGGAAAATGGTCTGCTGATTGGACAGTCACTAATAATCAAATAATGATATATTATACATTCACATGTGTGAATGTATGTGATGCTTGCAGTATGTATGTATTTATATACATATATATATATATATGTTATCTAAAATTTAAGAACAATGCTCTATGAGGCGCCCAGATTTGATGGCAACAACCATGGCAAACCTTGAGGGCACAAGCAATGGCAGTGGCAATGGTTTTGGCAATTTGCAGGGCAGCATGAATGGAAAAAACCGACGGGGGCAAAGGTAACGGCAACATTGGTGGCAAAAAACACTGGCAAATATGCGGCTGGGGTAAAAACACGTGCGGCACATCCATTGGCCAAACCAGGGCTGCGGGCAAAAGCCCTTGGTAACACATGTGGCAACGAAAGGGCAAACTTGCATTGCAGGCAAAAGCAATGGCAACGCATGTGGCAAAGCTATGGAAAAAATTGTGGCAAGGGCTAAAGACTGGACGCGTAAGTGGGAAATCATTGGGAAAAACAAACCGAGACGGCACATTGCATGGCCACATGATACTGTATGTGCCCGTTGGCTTGCACAAGCAGCTTCTGAAATTGTGCCTTGCATATGGCAATTTTCAATCAGATGGTTGTGGTGTGAAATGATCAAACTTCGTGCTCAGAAATTGGTGTGCTTACAGTTCACTTGGTCAGCAATTGCCTTTCGGTTGTGTTTTGGTCAAGTGGTTTTCTGTGCCTCAGCCATATTGGAACGTTGTGCCATGCTGGCGGGGCACAGAAAAAGAGTTGAGCAACATTTTGCCCAGGGAGCTGCCCACCTGCCGCCCGTCAAGAAATAAGGTCGATTTTTGTAGAAATAAGCATTAATTATTTTTGGCAAAAATAGGCCTTATTTTTTGACGGGCAATGATGGCAACATATGGCAACCAAAAACTACTGCAGATTGTCTTGAAGGATAAGTGTGCGGTGGGCTGAAGCTGCTTTTGCACCACCAGCGAAGGGATTGTTGAAAAGAACATGCCAGCCGCCTATCATATTTGCTCATATTTGCTTGGCGTCGTGTTTTATTCATAGGGTCGGTGGGTGTTGCCTCCGTTGAAGGCGCAATAGGGCTGCCATGATTTTGGTCAACATCTCTCTCGCTCTCTCTCTCTCTCTAGAGTTGATGTTGCCCCAAATTTTGCCAGCGCTTTTGCCATCAACCTACCACCCCATTTGCCGCCAAAAAGTCTCTCACACCCTTTCTGTCAACATGTGCCATGTACACTTAACGCCTCTTTTGTCACTGAAGGTGTTTGCAACCTTTTCTTCCCAAGAAGCTGCCATCAAACTTTGACACCTTTGCTGCCGCCAAAATGTGATTGCTAAACTTCCAGCTCAATTTTTGCCATGCAAAGTTGCCACCCCCTTTGCCACCAAAATACGGCTGCCCCCATTTTTGCCATCAAACTTGCCACCAACTCTTCATTGCCACTGAAACTGCCACACACATTGCCGTATCTAACTGCCACCGCCACCGAACTTGCCACCAAACTTGCCACCATAAACCGCCACAAACTTCTGACATAAGATAGAACCACATGAAAGCATACCTTTTAAATCTTAGAAAATATATATATGTGATTATGATATATGACTCTGTGACATAATATGACAAGGTCTCAGCTCTCACTGCCACCGTCAATCATCGCGCCTTCAGCAGAGCATGAATCAAGTCTGCAGCTCCTCAGAAACTCGAACATGTGGTAGACATGTGTCAGAAAATGTCAGACATGTGGACCGTGCGTCAGTAATGTGTAGAACGTCGCAACCATGCTGCCCTGGTGGGATGCAGCAACAGAAATGTTTTCTGCCGACTATCAAACTACCAGATACTACCAACACCTTTGTAGAATTTCCCTGGGCCTGTGTGCGTGTGTGCGTCAGCAAAGAGATGTAAAGAGTGTACAGAGCATGAGGAGGACCTTGTGCTGACCCTCTGACTCTCTGACATTTCCCTAAGAAGAATACAAAGACATGCAAAGGTCACATGCAAAGGTCCCATGCAAAACCTATCTACTGAGTCTACAGTAATTGACCCGAAGTCAAAGTTCTTTCCAAGGCCTTGGTGAAGGTGGCTTCTTGCAGCAGCAAAATCATCTTTGCGATGACCCCGTGACATGTATATAAAGCAAACACCCGGTATCAATACAAAGTTGGGTGAAAACTCCAGACCTTCAAATACCTTCAAAATCACGAAACCTGACTGCTCCTTCGGGCATTGAGACTGGCATAATCAGATCCACGGTGAGAATTCGCTCCAAGATGTGGGCAGTGCTCCTGTGTACCAATGCGATTTGGACATATTTGTGAATGCCCAGGAAATAACACCATAAAACACACGCAGCATATGCTCCGAACTGAGCATGACAATTGCATACTATTGCAATATAGTGCTTCGGATTGAATCTTCTTGCGGAATTTGCTGTCAAACCAATTTCTTTTTTCAAAGTCAGAAGTCAGAACCTACTCCAATGCAGCTTAATCAGGCTCAATCATGTTTCCTTTTATCCAATGAGCACGTCGCTCAGTGGCCTGCCGGAAAATGGAGGATCTCCAGTCAACATCTCATAGAGCAAAACACCAAGTGCCTGAAAAAGTGTGGTGCAACGAATATTCAAAGAATTGGCTCATCAATCAACACCGATCTGGTGCAGGATGACATGACTGGCATGACCTGTAAGTTGTATCTGTTATAATTCTGATTCCAATTCGTGAAACCATTGAGGCACCAACCCAAACATCGACCCGATGATCATGTGGCTGCTGAGACACCTCAAGACTCATGTAGCGGACGTTACAAACTTCCCCAGTCAAGCTGCAGACGAATATCAATGCGAATACCAGTACTACAATGTATTATATATAATATCACGGGAATATGACTTTGTGACATAGATAATTTCATGGGATTCACCCGACCCCCTAAAGTTGACCCCCCAAATGACACATGCTTGATGGGCCTTCACTAGTGGTCGCTGGTGGCACCCCCTAAACTGTTCAGTTATTGTCAAATATATGAGAATAAGTCAGAATAATAAACTAATATTACGTTGACTACAAGTATGTAATATAACATAATATACGATAATATCGGATAATGATGGATAATATGTATATATAATATATTATGTGTATATATATATATATATTCGAAAGATGTGCTAGCTTACTCAGCGACAAAGGAAGACAATTGAAAGGCAGCTTTCCCCTCGATGTGTTGATGGCCTCTTTCCATTGGCTTGAGATTTATACGGTCAAAGGCTTCGTCACAAGAGACTGCCGTAGACTGCCGTAGATATGATGAACTGAGCATCTGTACCATTTCAGGTGAGAGGTAGTCCATAGTTCCACAAAACCTGGCCAGTTGTGGCACTTCTGTCGCAGGGTGAAGATGGGTGAAGCGGAAGAGTTTGGCTTAATTATGCTTAATTAGGTAGAGGTTACAGGTTCACACCATCAGTGGACCTTTCCGCAAGTACCTGCAACCACAAGTGTAGAATCAATTGCTGAGAATCATTGTTGAGAGATGTTGAGAGCCTACCCCAAGTTGCTCCCACTAGATTGCTTTCCTTCCTGGCGCCTGTTTGCATCCTTTCACTTTTGTGACCTCCTTTCCCATGCTTGTGGTCATGCTAGGTTTCTGAGGACACATTACCATTGGACCCCCAGCTGTGATTCTTTCTGCTGGTGTTGCTTGCCCGCGGTGTTCTTTCATCTTTCTGAGTGCACCTAAGGACCTAAGACATGTTCATTCTGGAGGCAGTTATCCAGCACGGTCTTGCTCAAGATTAAAAACCATCTTGTCGTTTGCAGCGGGGCAAACATGGTGGCTCTGCGTCTTCCGACCGTCATTGGTCAGCTGGGCACACCTCAAAAGGCTCAAAGGATCTCAAAGGCAAATTCCAATGCTGACATCACCCTGAAGTCTTATTCGCTTTGCCCCCAGGGACCTCATGCAGATATTGCAAGTGGATACAGTATCAGACGATATCCACATCTGCAGCGGGTCAGTGCTGTGTGTGTATGTGCGCATGGAACAAATGGAAGGTACATAAATTATCATAAATTGAACTTACTTACGGAAGCACAGAAAGATTTATTGGAAATGCACGGCACTGGCTCTTGATACAAAATGGCTGGATTAAAATCATCTCGGCTTCGAACCAGCCAAAATCTGCTAGCTTGGCACGACCGCCAGGAAAAAGAAGCACCTCAGAGTCTGCGCCAACTAGCTGCCGGTTGCTTTCGCATGTGTTTGCATCTTTTACGCTCTGCATGTCTTCACAGTCTTCACCACTGCGGTTTGTTCATCTCATCTCATTATCGCTTCTTTAGTCTCTTCGGCCTCATTGGGCCATTAGCATCCATTAGCATCCATTAGCTACAATCTGTTACAATCTAAATGACACACCACCTGGAACCTGCCGCAACAGCATTGAGCTTCTTCTGCCCATTTCGAGCCAAAGTCTCTCACATTCTCTGGCTTCAGATCTCGGTGAGCAGTCCCATGCCTATAAAAGGCAAAAGCAAAAGCTAAAGCCAAAGCAGTTGCGAGTTGAAGATACAGGATACAGATGGATAGTCTGTTTTGCATATTTGATAAACTGATAAACAATTATTTTGTCTATTCTCTCCTCCTTTTATGCAAACATCTGCAAACAACTTGCCAATGTTCGCAGTCCGGGTGCAAGAATTGGGTGTTCTTTGGTCGCGCCAACACATGGAGTCCACCATCATTAAACAGTTTCTGCACTAAGCAGCAGGTCATGATATCATGACACTAATGAATTTCATTGAATTTCATGAATTTCCACACTCCACCAGAATCATAGCTCCAGGTGGGAGTGGATCGGGAGGCCTTTCTCCTGCAGCCACCATCTGCTTTTGAAATTTCAACATTTCTGCCTGCTTCAGCTTTGGAACAGGCCCATCAATAGTTCCATGGGTTTTCCAACTTCCGTTCGAGTGACCTTTGCAGAAATCACCACTGCCTTCATGTTTAAAGTGTGGACAGCTTCCACCCCAGCCCTTATTCCAGGTTCTAGCCTGGCATCTTCCCAGTTGTTCCTTTTCGCTGCGGATCCGATCCCTGATTTGTTTCTTCCACTTCTCGTGCTCCAAATTCTTCTCCGCCAACTTTGAGATCGAAGCTTCTGCCAACTTTTCACTGGACTTGCAGAACGGGAATCCAGCCGCACGAAGGACACTGCTCAACTCTGAAGATGCATCCATATATCTACTGCATGTGTAGTACACCAGAGTAAAACGATCTCCTGTAAATGGCTGCGTAAAGTGTAGCCTGTTCCCATTGAAATGGATCCACTTGTTGTGGATGTCGAGCCATGAGCCATTGTAGGTTACACCGGCCTCGTAGTGATACATGCATGAAATGTCCTCTCGTAGTTCAAAAGGAACAACACCTTCGGGGTCATGGACCCAAATATCTCCATCGGTGTAGTCTCCCAGTCCAATGATCAGACTTTCTCCCAAATTGTTCTTGTCCACATGTGGACGAGAGGCATAGTTCTTGTTTACTTGAATCGAAGTAAACTCGAAGTCTGGGTGGGACTTCCTTGCAAAGCTTGACAGTAGTTGCACAAGCCAAGGACGACTCTTGGAAGCATCTGTGATGCCAATGTTTCCAGCCAGAGCATAGAAACCAAGCAGCATGCCCCTCACAGCATCAACGCCATCTGGAAGAACATTCTTCCGCGTTGTGTTCAGTGGGATATCAGTTGCACGCAAGACTTTCAGCACAGTCTCTGCGTTGATGTCTCCAGCTTCGACAAATTGCCTCGCTAAGTTCTCCGAGTCAGCTTCTTGGCGTTCTCGTCGTTCTCGGCGTTCTCCCTTCTTTTCTCGCGAACTCCTTTCGTCCATCAGCTCTTTCCCGAGATCTTCTTTGTTCCGTTTTCTAAACTTTGAAGGTGGCTCTCCAAGCTCAGGTGCCGACTGGCTTGGAGAAGATCTTTCCTCAGCCTCAGCCGCACTGGCTGCGACGATCACTTGCCTTCGGCTCAAGCAGAGTCGATGCAAAAAGCCGAATTTGGGAGTCGACATGGCAGAGGCACAAGGCAGAACAGCTCATGTGGCGCGAAAGCCACATGTAAAACCAGATAAAGATATCATATGTCAACAAAATTGGGAATCTATCGTGTGTTACTTGTACTGTCAGGGTGTCAAGGCTTTCTAAACGCAACGCTATTGGGCATGAGTCATGAGTATCAAAGTAGCCTCTTCATAGGCCTATGTGAATGTTCCAATCATTGCCTTTGAGTCTCTCATGGACAAACGACGCAGAGAGGCCACTAGAGCGGCGTAAAGCAATGGAGTATCAAGGCTATCAATGACAATCTATGCAATGTTGACGGAAGATTTGACCTTAGAATTTCCCGCTTTATACAAATTCAAAGCACCGGAAATGTAAAGAAATGGACAGGTCTTTCTGCAGTAGTATCCACTAAGCATCTGCTATGCCACGCCTGTGCAAATGCACTAAAGCCTCCGAGACGTCAACGAAGATCGATGCTGCCTGCAAGCCAGCAATGGACAAAATGCAGACTTCGCCGCACTTCTGTCGTGAAGTGCTTCCAGTGTTTCCTCCTGTTTCCTTTCCTCGATTGGCTGCAGGAAGCGATTCAACATGATTCAACCACTGACTGTGCAAACTCTGTATACATTTGTATACCAGGTTTGTTTTGTGCTCGCTGCTTGGCCTCCGCGTGTGCCAAACAATGCTGCGCGCGGATCTTGCTGTAGAGGGAGCCGTCAGGAGCCTCTCAGTTTTTAGTAATTTTAGTACGTCTCATTCAACGCTCTGCCAGGAATGATAGATTGATGAGATATGTATATATATATACAGTATATAGATATGTGATTATGCGTGTATTATGTATATCAGTGTAATCCACATTGGCATACTTCAATGATTCATCTTCAAGAGCCTCAATTTGTATTTTTCACATGAAAGGCTGCTACACTTTGGTGGAACTTCCCATTGTTTTTGAAGGACGGAGTTTTTGCTTTTCTTTCTGCTCGAAACAGAGTGCCATGAGCACCAAAGGGATTTCGTGCTAAGTCTGTGGCAAACTCCAGCAGCAGGTAAACATATTCCTCATCCTGGAGCTCTCACCAGAACCAAACACTAAGAAAGTTCAGCCTCAAAATCCAGGTCACACAGGTGTCAAGTGGTGTGAAGTCTAATGTCACTTGTCCTGCAAAGCCTCTAGACAGCAAACAATCGTCTCCTCAAAATGTTCATGAAGTTTGACGATATTTGGGTGCTTCAGCTGCTTTTGAGTTGCAACCTGACAGGTTCACTGTGCTACTTTAAAGGTTCCGAATGGTTTAATCGCTGCAACTGAAAATCGATGGACTGCGATAATAATATATAATAATTACATGATATGAAATGACAAGAAAAGCATTGAAAAGGTATGGCCGCTATGACATACAGTATTATGAGAAGACAGGACAAGACAAGACATTATGAACAGGGCTGCTGCAAACAAAGCCTCTCTTTCGACATACTCTTCCAGGTGCTTCTCTTTGACCCACCGCTGCTGGATGGCTTTGAGCGCAAAGATCTGCAAAAGGCTGGCATCAAAGAACTTCGTAACATGACTTAAGTACATTTCCAATGATCGCAAGACGTTGGAACAAGATGAGAAGATATTAGACAATAATTCTCATATATAGTTATAGAAATGTTATAGATATAGAACAAATATTAAGAAACATTTTAAAAATTAGACACCTGGAGTCCATGGGATCGGGATCACTGCACATCGCACCTCACCCGTGAATTTGTGAGAGACCTTTGCGACAGTGCCACACGATCCTGCACCCAGAGTTGCCTGCACCATGGGTCACCATGAGCCCAGCAATGCCCAGCAAACGAAGTTTGGATCCAAGAGATCAACCGAGCTCTACCCCACAACAAAGCACAATATAGCACTATAGTCACTTACATGTCACTACATGTCACTACAGTACATATCTGAACGCAAGCACTTCTGACTCAGACAGAGTATAGCAAAACCTACTAGTAGCAGTACTGTAGCATATTTCTGAGACCCACCAAGATCCACGCCACAAGCTCGAAGTCATCAGTGGTGCAATTGCACGGACATGAGCCCTGTCGTATCAAAACAAGGCGATTAGTTTCGAATACGTCTTTAAATCTGCTGCATCCTGTTGATCAGCCATGAAATGATTGAAATGTCTGGTACAAGATGATACAAGATGATGATGCAAGATTCTCAGATTGACGAAGGTGAAAATGATTCAGACAAGCGTTGAAACGACAGTGAAAAAAGATGATTACGCATCTACTGAACACAATCAACAAACCGGATCTGTAATGCCCAAGTCTATCAAAATCTGACATCTCAAGTACCAGAAGAACGATGCACAAAGCTCACAACATTTCATGGCGCACATCGTCTGGATCCGGGAGGGATTCTGCTTCAGCTAGCGAGACCCACGAAGACGCTTTGCTGCCTCATGGTGCGGTCGACACCACGTCGGCAACTTCGGTCTGGTTACAACATGTTGTGCAACATAGCTCGCACATGCTCGCACAATTGCAGTTCAATAACAAAGCTCAAGTATTGACAGCAAAGTCGGATGGCAACGGATTGAAATGTTAAGTTCAAACGCAAACATGTTTTTTTTGTTTAATCATTACATCTTTTATCATCCTGTGCTTCGCAATATGCAATGCACAAGGCTGATACTTTGACTAAAAGCACGTCGAAATCGACTGCTCTGGTTCAGCTGCAAGTTCGGCTGTGCTTGCACCTAAAAGTCGCATGCATCATGCACCAAAGGTAGGGTTTGTGAGATGAGTGATTGCAAGTACTTGGATCTCACGGCTTCGTTTTAGAAAGTTCAACAGTTGATCTCAACATCATGCCAATTGTTCAAAGATGCTCAGAGCTCTCTATCTTTGAAGCACTCAAATCATTAGCACAAAGAGGACCTGGATAGAAGAATGGCACATCATGGGACCCATGGGAAATCAATCTGCTAGCCTGGCTGGTGTCATTGCAGTTTTCTGTCCTCCTACGGGCATGAGACAACCATCCGCAAACGTGCATGGTTTTGTGTCGTGGTGGTTGCTAAATCGATTCTTGCTCGTGTGATATAGTCATATATAGTCTGCAGTGAATCGTCTTGGCATTGTGGTGCAGCGCAATGCTCCTGCGAGTCAAGGCCGTACTGGCCAAGAGGGCAGCACCTGAGCAACTGTCGCTTGGCATATCTTGGCATAAGAACACAGAGTCCGAGAGTTCCACATCGATATTGTGGGCAGGAACACACACGTACACGCAAAATCACGCAAATACAAGAAGTGGAAGCCGGCAAAAATTTTAAAAACAGGCTTCAAAGATCTTCAAAGTACAAGAATGTCATAGAATGTCCTCCTCCAAGTTGCACCATAAAATTTAATAAGGAGCATGAGGAAAAATTGTTCTTCAAACTCGGACTTGTGTGGAGTAATTAATGCAAAAAAATGTCAGTTCAAAATACGGTCAACCAATGATTGGCTATTGCTTGACTCCATCATACACGCTTGAAATGCCCAAACAGTGCATTTATCTTGGGGTAGCAGAGTATGGAAGTGGTGCCTGTGTTGCTCACCTGCTACTTTCATCATTCATCACTCCCATCTTTTCCAATATAGCACTCCGTTCCAGCCTCGTCGCTGGGAGGAGTGCTCCGCTGCGGCGGATATGATGTCCAGAGCGCGTGGGCAGCAATGCTGGCGCAGCAGAATGACCGTCATATCATGAATTGCCACTTACTTTTCCTTTGACAGAAATCCGAATCTGCTAATCTGTGCCAATCTGCTAATTACAATTGAAGCAAAATCTACAAACACAACACACAACACAAACACAAACACAATCGCAACGACACAGACACAAATAATATACACACACATACAGAGGCTCAGGCACCGGCACGCATACAGGCTCATGCACACAGCAAACACGCAGCACAAACACAGAAACAGGGAAGCATGGAAACACGCAGCACTTACGCAGGCAAACCATTAACATGTTAGTGTAAACAATTCCGCTGCAACCCCGATAAATAAAGTTGATGTTATTAGCCCAATCAACATATTGTTCATAGGGGGTAGCAAATGTTGATCCCTTATGAAGATAAAGTTGATGTTATTACCCCAATCAACATATTGTTCATAGGGGGTGGCGAATTTGGATCCCTCATGGAGATAAAGTTGATATAGTTGATGTTATTACCCCAACCAAACAAAATGTTCAGAGGGGATGGCGAGTTTCAATGTAATGATGATCATTGATCATGATGTGATGATGATGATGATGATGATGATGATCATGATCATGACGATTGTAAGTGTGGAGCAACTTCCGGGTTGGGGCGAACAATTCCAAACAAGAGTCAAACAAACATGTACGACGTAAGTTACGTACATTGTATGTGCAATAAGTATATAATTACGTCTGTTGCACACCACTTTACACAATTGTACATCTTGATCTCAAACACGCTCAACAAAGCCTGATGCCCAGCGTGCCAGAATTGGATCCAGCACCTTGGTTTGGAGTCTCTGGCTTATATTATGCTTATTAGTTCTTCAAGAAATGGACAGGCCAAACAGAGCTGGGCTGGTTTTTGCAGGTTTCTTGTTTCTCTTATTGTTCTGCTCCAAAATTGTTGGAATCTTGATGGCTGTTGCATGCTGTTGCTACTTTTATCAAAATTATCAAACATCAAGGGGCCTTTTGGCAAAAGTTGTCCGCTTGCGCCGCTTGTGGCGGTGCGAACATCACCAGCTATGGCAGCTATGGGCTCGAACTAGTTGCCTGCAAGTCCTTGCTGCATGCCTCATCAGCCTGCTCTAGCTCCACAGCATCTCCACATAGCTGCAGATAGCTCCGCACTGCTTTGCTTTTGTGAGATGCTGGTGAGATGCTTGTGATGGCAAGTGGATGCAACAGGAATCCTGTAGATCCATAGATGTGACCAAATTAAGAAATCAGGCATGGGTTCCCAAAATTTAAGGCAAATTTGCAGCAGAGTCAGATTTGATTATAACGTTTGACTTTTGCAGATCGCATCATTCAACAATTTCCTTCAAACAATTCTTTTTATTGCCCAGAATACCTCTGGCGGCTTGTCCCTGGTTTCTCCACATTTCCATGCAATCACAGCGTCATTCCCAGGTCAGCATACCAAAATACGACCGTTTCCATCTAATGGAAATAGCCACAGCCCCTGCAGCATTGTGGGGTATGCTGGGCGTGCCTTTGCAAACAAATGATAGACGTTTTCACTTGCAAGCCTAGCACATCGCAGCACAAATTAGGGCCTAGAGTCTTTCCAACTGAACTCCTCCAAGTGGTCCAATTGTTCATTCTGATCATTCTGTTCATTCCGATTCAATACCCTAAAGGCCATGAAGAGATGTTGAAACATGTTGAAACATGTTGAACCACTTGATCCGACCTGCACGTTCAGCTGAGGTCAGGTCAATGCCCCGCCACGCAATGTCAAGTTGTAAGATGTCATAAGTTTTTGGACAAGGCCGGTGAATTTTCAGCAATTTAGTATGTAGAATGTATGTATGATGTAGATATCTAGCATTCATGATCCGGCGTGATCCGACAAAATACTTGTAGTGGCAGCTGCCAGATCCTTCAAAAGCGGGGCTAAGATAGCTAAGCTTCCCACGCTTCTGTGCAAAAGCATTCTCCACATCTACACTCTAGCGATGCCTGCAGCTCTCTGGCTGTGGTTTTGCCATGTCCAAAGAAATCAAAAACATACAGAAAACCATGGAAAGAAACGCCAAGGATAGGCTGTTTATAACTTTTCTGTTCATGTGCAGAAGGACTAAGGACTGTTGATTTACCTTTTCTTTACCATGCCTCATAGTGCCTTGGTGTTGGTGTTTCGAGTTACCCACGTGCCTCAGCTTCACCTTGCCGAGGGCACTTGGGATTGGAACACCGATTGCCTCAGCTGCAAGTTGACTCCATCAAATTCCTAATTTCCTTGCATATCATATCTGGATATATCTGGTATTACTACATGTTACTACTAAATGTATCTAAATGTGCTCAAATACTTCCAGTATTTCCCTCGCCACAGGCGGCATCAAGCATGACCAAAACGACCAGAGCCATCAAGACATACCAAGACTCTGATGACTCTTCCGACTCTGATTCAAGCATGTTCAAGAAATATTCAAGCATCTCAGCACAGCAATCGATGCCAAAAGCTGCAGCCCGCAATGCTTCTGGGATTTCAAACCACAACTTGTTGACCATGCTTCCATAGAGTTCATGCGCCGAATTGGAGGCACCTGGTCGCTGAGAGGCTAATAAAAGGTTTGGTGTTTCAAAACGAATGAACATGGGTTGCTCATTATGAACATGTTTTCTCCTAATGTTGGCTCAAGTTCCAAGAGTTCTCCTATGATTTCCTTCTATTGAACATTAGTGTACAAATAAAAATTCAATGTGATTTCATGTTTGGGTTTATGGTCCCTACATCTTGCACCGTAGGAGCCTCGGCCTCAAGCCCCCTGCAAGGTCCCACAAAGAACGCGGTACGGTAGAGCCAGAGCACAAGGAGGTGCAAAACAACACGTAAATCCAGAAAGCCAAAACAACGCACATTTCACGGCCCCAAATCCTATCCAGAAATGGTAAGCTGCCAAAAGCTGCATTTGAGGACACTCCTGACTACTTTGCTGCCTAACTTGGGATTGGCAGCTATTTAGTGGGCCCTCCGTGGCCCTCCTGAAATACACATATTCTGCTTTCCCTCTGCTGCCGAAGAAGGTCTTTTTCACAGCTCATCTTTGGCTGCAATGTCGAAGTGCTACCGAATGCTCTTGGCTACCTTTTGCAACACCTGAGCATCAGGATGATAACGCATGATAAAGATTAATAAAGTATGATAATCAAAGCCCTATGTCGCCTATGCCTATTTCATATGACTGCAGAATCTCCAATGCTGAGGCCAGGGCATAGCGCAAACTTCTGGAAGCGCCTGAGCTCAAAACACCTTGCCGCATTTGTCGGGACATCGGCGGCATCTGCAAAGGCGCTCAACTTGTCTTACACATTCAGCAATTGCTGTTGCTACTGAATCACACAGATCGCAACCCAGGACATCAAGTTAAAGGGATGATACTAAACTTGATGTCCTGGATTGCGACTGGGGTGACATACTCCCTGCAATGCCAGGTTTTTTTCTTTGACACTTGGTGTGCCAGGTGAACTTGACATCGCTCAACGTAGCTCGAGATTCCGCACCTTTTACCGCTTGCTGCATGGAAGCTCGGCGCACAGTGGCTTGAAGAGTGCGACGAAGTGGGAGGCCAAAGGGCTCCTCATATCCCTGACGATACAAGAGACAAAACCTGACGAACTTGCAAAGAAACCGGCTGGAAAGCCGCAACGGGCCCCATTCTGAAACCCATGCTGGAACGAAGCAGTGTCGCTGAGCCTGGATACTTCTATACACTGACCCCAACTAGAAAAACACTCGAAATTCAAATGATTTAGGCTGCGCGCTTCAGCCAGCTAGCAAAAGATCCCTGCTGAGCCATACAATAAATCGGGATAAATGCCGGGGTCTGGTGCTGATAAACATGAAAAGGAGTAAACTGACCTTGGTGTTTATTTGCGTTCCACAGAGGGTCCTCAAAATGAAGACCTTTGTCCCCAACGCCTAATTTTCATGCAACTCGAAAGTGGAATTTGAGATGAAAACTGTCTGTGGTGCAAACCAGTTGACCAAGATGATGAAGCTGCTCAGGAAGAAGGAAGGATTTATCTAAAAATGATCTGGAAATTGATTTCTGCTTTTTTTGTTGCGATCTGGTTCGCGTTGACAACAGTTTCAAATTTCGTTGCCACATTCTCCTGTCTTGATGACGGACAACGGATTTTGCAAGGCAGTTTCAATGTTCATTGCATGAAGTTCCAGGGCCAACCGTTTGTTTTTTTCCGATCGAAGAACTTGTGTGAAACTGGTTTGAAATGTGATTGCCAAAATCCTGGTTCTACCCGTCAACTTTCTGAAAGCAGCCTCACTGAATGGAGAGCAACGTGACCAGTTCAAGACATGAACAAACCGTATATGGACACGTTAGGGGCCAGAATTTCATCCAGTCCAACTTGGAAGCCTTAACAGTCCTTAACCTCACTTGAAAGGAATCAGTTTATGAATCCTGACAATCAATTCAAAAACGAGTTGTGTATACAGATAGCGGACAAAATTACTTGTTCATTTTCATGCCATGCGTAAATTGGAGTCGTCCCCTATCGGTAGTGAGGATTTCTGCATTCTCAGACTTTGAGTCAACTCATGCAAAGCAGGGGTATCGGTATAGGGTCGTCCCCTGTCGGTAGTGAAGGTTTTGCACACACCCCAGCAAGGACAAGGCGAAGCAAGACTAAATTGGTATTATTAGTATATATTACAATAATTTTGCTGGTTACTCATATCTATAATATATGTATATCCGCCGACCCCGGCCTTGGCCAAGGCAGGGGCGGCGCCTGGGACCACCGCAGGTGTGGAACTTCTCCTTCTTCGCTTTCCAAGGTCAAACCCATGCTGCCCCAAGGCCACATCGCGTAAACATTTTCCTGGCATGCTTCGTCCTCCATTAAGACTTCCAGGCATTTGGACATGAAAATTACATGCTTTGGGCAAGTAAGTTTTACTCCGGAAGGTTT
>Ga0126342_10009469_pt1 | contig 17465 bp, 10 predicted proteins | sample Cyp1metagenome_FD_92528 | JGI IMG/M metagenome (GOLD analysis project Ga0126342, IMG submission 92528) | Coral microbial communities from Lord Howe Island, Old Settlement Bay, Australia - Cyphastrea 1 metagenome | ecosystem: Host-associated > Invertebrates > Cnidaria > Coral ... | reverse complement strand
GAATCGATAGGAATCGATAGGAATAGATAGGAATAGATAGGAATAGATAGGAATAGATAGGAATAGATAGGAATAGATAGGAATAGATAGGAATAGATAGGAATAGATAGGACAGGAATAGATAGGACAGGAATAGATAGGACCGGAATAGATAGGAATCGATAGGAATCGATAGGAATAGATAGGAATAGTTAGGAATAGATAGGAATAGATAGGAATAGATAGGAATAGATAGGACTAGATAGGACTAGATAGGACTAGATAGGACTAGATAGGAATAGATAGGAATGGATAGGAATAGATAGGAATAGATAGGAATAGATAGGAATCGATAGGAATCGATAGGAATAGATAGGACTGGATAGGAATGGATAGGAATGGAGAGGAATGGATAGGAATGGATAGGAATGGATAGGAATAGATAGGAATAGATAGGAATAGATAGGAATAGATAGGAATAGATAGGAATAGATAGGAATAGATAGGAATAGATAGGAATAGATAGGAATAGACAGGAATCGATAGGAGTCGATAGGAATAGATAGGAATAGATAGGAATAGATAGGAATAGATAGGAATAGATAGGAATAGATAGGAATAGATAGGAATAGATAGATAGGAATAGATAGGAATAGATAGGAATAGATAGGAATAGATAGGAATAGATAGGAATAGGGTGGATTAGATTAGATTAGACAGATAGATAGATAGATAGATAGATAGGTAGATAGACAGATTAATTAGATTAGATTAGATTAGATTAGATTAGATAGATAAACACATAGATCGATAGATAAACAAACACATAGACCGATACATGGTATAGATACATGGATAGATATATACATACAAAACATAAGACCCAACGTGTCACCCAGACCAAGGCAGCACCGGTTGCAGCCTGGGTGCCCAGTGAACGTGGGAGCTTTCGGGGGAGCCAATTTCCTACAAGGTGAGGCCCCCAAACGTTAGCTAAGTTGGTTCATAGCTCCCATAGCTAAGGTTATTTTAGTACATGTATATATATATATATACATGTATATATATATATATATATATTACACACACCACATATATATATATATATATGTATATATATACATGCGCAGTATACCGTTACTAGGGTTACAAACCAACTTATAGCTGGGGCAACATGTTGTAAGTATTCAGCCAATTTTCGATTCTATAGTCATTCTAGATGAGGAACCCAAAAATAAGAGGGGCCAGCGGCAGACTGGAACTTTGTTAGGAACGGAAGTTGGCCCCTTTCCAGCTGATGTCATGACCACAATTCATCGCTGATACTTGACCTACAAATAGCCACTAGTCAGCGGTAAACTAGGCAAGTTGGACAATCTCGGGCATGTAACACTGAAATCAAAGACACGTCAAAGAGCAGTAATTCTATGTAAATGTGGTAACTCCAAGTACAATCCATCTCCAATAGAACTAGAATTACCACAATTATTACCACATTACTGGTTTATTTTTGGATCTCCAATATAATTATGGATCTCCATTAAGGATCTCCAAATCACCACATTACAAAAAAAAAACTGCTGTAAGTCCTCCCGGTGTCAACGATATCATGGGCCAGGTTGGATTGATTTCCAGGTTGAGTCCTCCCTAAATATGTCATTTCTATGGCCGAAATCCAAACAAACTGTACTTTGTGATATTCGTTGCAGTTTTTTATATAACTACACAAACTATTTTTGCCCAGTTTGTGCTTTACTTATATGAATACTCCCAACATTTTATAATCTTAAACGACAATAATAGGATGAACTAGGAATCATAACCCATATATATATATTAATATAATTCTCCAATTATTTGGATTCCTGGCATGTTTTTTTTCAATATAGTTTGTATTTGTCAACATGAGCCAATCTATGTATCATCCAAGTATAAGAAGGGCCACCTGTAAGTTGGCAGCCTCCGCATCAGGTCGTAGAGCAAGAGTGAGCCGGCGCCCCCGGAGAATCGCAAGCAGTGGCACTGGTTTGCATTTCTTGGTTAGATATGGTTACCCTCTGGTTATTTAACATAGCTATTGAAAATGGCCCATTTATAGTGGATTTCCCATTGAAAATGGTGATTTTCCATAATTATGTTAGTTTACCAGAGGGTAGATTGTTTTTTCATAGTTTGTACAAAGGAAACAGGTCAATCTCATTAGTGTCATTAGTGCACAACATGCGGATTTGACAAGAGCGTAGTTGGTCGGATTGAATTCCTGTCATACGTTTGTAGCGTGGAGTTCTTCCAAAAAAGAACTAAGGACCGGACCAGGAAAGGCATGGCCATTCCAGCAACCAACGGCCGTGCGTTTTCAGGATTCCCTGGGGAGACCCCAATGCCATAAACCTGGGGTTGGTACATACCACCCATGGTGATTTTTGGAATGTTCTTTTTGCCAATGTTTACCACATTAGCAACACAATTGCACCACATGACATGGAACAGTCAAGTTGAGCTTCCCTAGCCCCATGTTGGTGCAGGAATTTGGTAACGAAAAACATATCTTGCTTGAAGATCCCATCTACCCATCGCGGTGACGGGGTAGAATCGCTCCTCAGAGGAAGGGATGATGGTGGGAAACCCTAATCACAAGCCTTATCCACAAGGTTTGTTTGCTGGGGATTAGTTTCTAAAGGTGAAGAGAGCACAGTGATGAAATTGACGAAATGATGTTCAAGAAGCCTGCCACTTTAGCTGCCGCACGCCATGTACAGAAGGATAGCTATGGATAGCTATGGTTACTTTCAAGTGTCAGTCAGCTGCAGGACTGAATTTGGAATACGTTTATTTCGCAGCCCGGTGCTCTACTGTCCGACATATGGCTCAATGGCTCGAAATTATATGATCGTAGTCATTGTCTTTTAACCAACCCCTATATAGATCATAGCAAGGCTTCTGTTCTTCTTTCTCAAATCCAACACTGCTGCTGATGAATCCTGTGTTTGTTCTCCCCTTTTTGTTCGTGAAATATGAAATCCTTTCGGCTGATTTGTTTACTTCCAATGTGGAAGGCTTGCCACTTGGAAGTGGAGTTCCAGTGAATTAAGTGGATACATAAACAGAGTTATTGGGGGCCATATCCCAACAAACATGGGGCTTATTACACCATCTTGCTCCATGGTTATACCCAAAAAAAGTAACCTCAACTGCACCCCTGAGCTGATTTCCTGTCAATTTCCAGCTATCCTGCGGGCACAAGCATCGCGGTGTAGCGCAGTCGTGCATACAGTCCGGCTGCATGACAGGAGTGATAAAGAGCCCTTCCAATTTGGGGAAAATCTGCTGTAACATCTCTGTTGATTCTGTGATTTCTATGTTCAGTGATTTGAAGCCGTGGTATCCTAGAATAGGTTTAATTGATGAATTTTAATCACTATATTAATGTCCATTAATTATTATCAACTATCATCAAGTATTATTCAGCATTATTAACTAGTATTTCATCATATGCGATTGGTAGACATATTTATCATTATTAACTCTCTATTCATTATTATCCATTGTTGGCATATTATTAGCATATTAGTCATTTTAGCTATTATCGTTAACAACTATTAATAATTTACGTAGTTAGTCATTATCGTTATGACCCATTATATTCATTTATTTGTCATATATTAAATTAACTTTAATTATATATATATAATATACATATATATATAATATATATATATATTAACTATTATATAGTAGCTATTATTATCATACCATTCGTTGTGTCAAGCGGGGCTGTGTCACCCGAGTTTGTTTCACCCGCGATTCGTGGGCTCTTTCTACGCGGCGTGAGCTGCGGGAGCACCGAGCTGCGGTGGAAAGATGGGAGCAGCTGGTGGATTTGTGCAGCGTGATATCAAGAGAAGTCAAACAGGGGTTGGTAAAAGTTTTTTGCAGATAGTGCAGTTCTTCATCATTGAATTTTAAAGTTTGAAATGTGTGTTTTTGATTCTTGTTCGGGATTTTGAATATTACATTTTGTAAAAGAATCTTTTGCAGCATTTTGTTTGCTATGCCAAAAATATCCCCAATATAATCCAATACACATCACCAATGGCTGTATCCCTGCTCAACGTGCTAACTCCTGGGATTTGATAGCTGAAGGTTTGACAAGAGATCCCATGTGCTTCAAAATATCGATGTATATCAAAGTAATTATATCGATTTATTGTTTTTGATGGGGTATGGTATAATTGGGACAGTTTCGGGGGCACATGTTGGTAAATATTCCAAACATGGAACATGTAAAGAGATAAAGAAACAATCACATGATGATGATGATGATGATCATCATCATGATGATGATGATGATGTTGACGATGATGATGACGATGATGATGATGATGATGACGGTGATGATGATGATGATGACGATGATTGTAAGGATGATGGCGATGATGATGATGATGGTGGTGGTGGTGATGATGATGCCAGTAATGATGATCACGACGATGATGACGATGATGATGATGATGATGATGTTGTTGACGATGATGATGGCGACGATGATGATGATGATGATGATGTCAATGATAATGATGATGATGATGATGATGATGATGTGATGACGATGATGATGATGATGTTGGTTGTGGTGGTGACGATGATGATGATGATGATGATGGTCATGATGATGGTGATGATGATGATGATGATGGTGACGGTGATGATGATGATGATGGTGATGATGATGATGATGATGATGGCGATGATTGTAAGGATGATGGCGATGATGATGGTGATGATGATGATGGTGGTGGTGGTGATGATGATGATGCCAGTGATGATGATCACGACGATGATGACGATGATTATGATCACGACGATGATGACGATGATGATGATGGTGATGATGACGACGATGATGGTGGTGATGATGTTGATGGTGATGACGATGATGATGATGGTGATGATGATGATGATGGAGGTGATAATGTTGATGGTGATGATGATGATGGTGGTTGTGATGATGATGACGATGATGATGATGGTGACGGTGAAGTTGATGATGATTATGAGGGTGAGGATGAGTATGCTGTCTTCCAGTGTCCACCTATATTTAAAAAAATGGCCAGGGCCATGACTCACTCTCAGTTTGAAGCTCTGCTTCACCTTCAGGTGCACTGGTTCAAGGCGATATGGCCTATCCAAGCCATAGATGTGGCTTCCAGACATGCTACGAACAGGACATCCCTTCTTCAACCAAAAAATCGCAGCAGGACGTGGGATTCAAACCATTTCTAACCCCTGCAACCTTCGCCAAATCCCCCAAAAAGTGACTCAAAACTCAAGAAATGCTGAAGTTCCCATTGTCCATTCACAGGGGACTCAGTTTACTGTGCAACTGGTGCGCCCGTTTTCCGCCTGTCGCAGGCAAGGGGGGTCCCACGGTCAATGCTTTCAGCTGGTTTTGGATTGGGGATGTGGAATCAAAGAAACAATGATGATATCAAGCAATTTCATGGCATTTATTTGTGTTTATTATATATTTATGTTATAACCAAACTTGGCCTGAAGGCGTTGGGGGGAGAGAGAGAGAGAGAGGTATATGCAACTAAATCAACTAATATGAACTAATCATGAACTGGTACGTTTTTTTGGATATCATACATGCAGCGAACCCAAGGTGAGCTGACCACAGATGAAGAAATTTGATGGGGGTAACGTGCCGCTAGGCGAATGCGAGTCCCAAAGAACGCTTCAATTTGAAGCTGGACTGCCCGTTCTTCGCAGGGTTTCGGGCTTGGCTGATCCTGCGGTGGGCTATTCAGTTCCATGCATTTGTTTATTCTAAAAGGCAACTACCTGAGGTTGTTTTCCGCAGAAAATGCCAAACATAACAATGGAAAACCACCCATTTGTACACAGTTAATCTCTTTTGAACATGGGCATGTTCCATACGTGTCCAACCAAATCCTCCAAATACCAACCAAAACGCTAAAGAAAACTAAACATGAATGGGAGAAAACACCGGTTTTATGGGTACATTTGTTGCAAACCACATGTCGCCGAAAACCGCCAGGACGGACGAGCGGAAACCGGTTACACCATGAGTCACTGGGAGTGAGGATTTTTGTTGACGCCGTTGCGTTGCGCATATGGAGGTTTCCCCCATTTTGGGGATCCACAAAATGGTTTGTTTATAATGGAACATCCTATTGAAGTTGTTAATAGATTCTTACCTTTATTATAGGAAACATCCATATTTGTTCAGTTGTGGCCATTTATTAGGTATAACTGGTTAGAAACGGGATTATACATTCTATAAATGGGGTGATTTCAGTACTTATAACTGGTATTTTGGGCCACAACTGTTGCAACAAAAAATTAAATAGACATGAATGACATATGAGATTATGTGTACCTTCTATTTCCATCATTATAAAGACACATGCAGATGTTGACAATCTAGCAAATGTATCTGAATAAAGTACAAATAAGTTATTTTTGCCAAGTGCCAAGCTGGTTGGTGGTTTCAAACATTTTATATTTTCCATTTCATATATGAGATAATCCCTCCCAGTGACGAACTCATATTCTTCAAGATGGTTAAAACGCACCACCAACCAGCAAGTTGTTTATGTCGACCAAGTTGTTGAAATCTCCCTGGTCGACATAGGTTCCATCGGTGATCATGCTGTATTCCATACCACCCCACATGGCTCGCTACATTGAATTATCCACTACTATTTATCAGTTTGTTTTTTTGCGGTCAATCGGAATTTATGATCATTGTTTAAAAATCCACTACTACAAATTCATCAGTTTATGAAGGGAAAGGGATGAATTTCTTAAAGTGCCAAGGCACCGAAAAAAGAACAAGGCCCCTTCAAATGGCCCCGGGTGGACGCGTCACCTTTCAGGTCTCAATGAGACGGCGATTTGTAGAGGTGCGGATGGCTCCAATCGATATAGGGTGAAACGAGGTTTTTAATGGTTATTATGATTTAAGATGTTGTTTAATGGTTTTTAATGTTTTTTTTAATGTGGTTAAGATGTGGTTCAACGGGATTAAAAGATTGGTAGATATGTCAAAAAAAACATGTTGGTTGTGGCTCAATTGCAGGTTTGTCGCACTTTGATCGTTTTAAGGGGGCTCAAGATCCCGCCTTTGTTGGCATTTTAGTTGTCCTGTTCGTGCATAGGAGCTATCCTACCGTCGGATGATTCTTGATTCGCATTCCCAATCCTTGTTGATTTGTATCCTGATTGTGTCCCCATGGCCCATTATCCATATTTTGCTCTCTTCATTATATCCCCAGTTCTTCCCATGTCTTCAGCAGCTGCGTCGTCCAGGGAAGGGCAGCCTGTTGCCCTTAGTTGCGGATGAGCCGGGAAGCCCGGATTCTGGGAATCTGGGTCTTTGTTGAGCACATGTTGCCTTGCATATTGCCCTCTTGTTATTTAACTTAGCCATGGTATAGATGGCCCATTTATAGATGATTGTCCCAGCTAGAAACCTCCATTTATTTTTGGGATTTTCCATGGTTATGTTAAATAACCAGATGGTATATTTCAATATGCCTTGTAGGAACCCAGAAATGATTGGTTCCCAAGATGTTATAGATTATATTACAATAATTTATCTCATGTTATCTCATATTATCACATTGCCCTTGGGCTTCAACCATATTTGGGAAGCGTAAAGTCACCGGTCAGCTTTTATAAGCAGGGAATAAGCAGGTGAGACATGTTAATCCACAATTAGGTAAATGAGCAGGGTATGACAAGGTCAGTTTTTCATTTTGATCGCCATGAATGTTACCCCGGGTAGACTTGGGGCGGATGCAGAAACAGGTTCCCAAATGACGTGAACCTTGCTTTGATGGCTGCATGGAAAAATAGATTACAGAAACCATCCATATGGGTGTGGGATGGTGTGGGTATGCCTTCAAACGGCATTTTTTTACCTGGAAAATGATGATCTGGTTGGTGGTTTCAAACATTTTTTATTTTCCATTTCATATATGAGATGTCATCCTTCCCATTGACGAAGTCATATTTTTCAAGATGGTTATTGCACCACCAACCAGTGATCAACTAATGGATTCTTGGGGTACCAGCACCATCCATCACCATTTTTTCAGATGGTCCCAACCCGCCAATCGGCGGCCGAGGTATACTTGGTCCCCTGCTGTCCGAGCTGTTGTTTATGGCGTCCCTCGGAGCAAAAGTTCGCTGATGTTGATGTTCGTTGGAATGGTGATAATGGATGATAATGGTACACTGCGAGGCCCCCAAGATATAAGTTGGTTTATAAGCCCCAGTATCTATAGTTCTAAATACCATAAACCATAGTTCCATAGTTATTGTAGCCATAAACCAACTTAGCTATCTTGGGGGCCCCACTTTGTAGGTATGACGATAGTTGGGATACCATCTGGTTAATTGTTTAACATAGCCATGGTATAGATGGCCCATTTATAGATGGTTTACCGTTCTTAAAAATGGGGATCTTCCATGGCTATGTTAAATAACCAGATGGTACCAACAATCTAATGTTACTATCTATCCTGTGGTTGGGAAACCCAATTCGTAGCTCCAACTAGCTCTTTTGATGAGGGAAAATCCTCCTAAGCACCAGATGCAGATAGTTGATGTTTATTTGCACAAAGGGATTTGGTATGCAATAAACCTCAACTACCCTCTGGTAAACTAACGTAACTATGGAAATCACCATTTCTATGGGAAAACTCACTATAAATGGCCATTTTCAATAGCTGTGTTAAATTACCAGAGGGTATCAAAGTTAATCAACACCAACTATCTGCAATTTAGTCAAGGAGCCTTTCAATAACTGGGTTGCAGATTAGGTCAGCCTCGTTCTGGTGACTTGTGGCTGAGATCCACCAAAACAGGTGCAGAATCACCTTGGAGGGAAGCCTCAGCAACGACTATTTATAGTTATATAATTATACATATATATATATGCATGTATTTTTCTTTACAGTACATATATTTGTATTTGTTTACATATATACATATTCATACATGTATTATATATATATATTGTGTGTATGTATATATGTGTGTATTTATATATATATATATGTGTTTTATTTTTATATGTATATATATATATATTCATTTATGCACATAGCATGTACGCCTTATCTTATTGTGTATATATATAAATTATATTTATACACATACACACATGCACGACTACATCCACATTTTTCTCTGTCCTGAATGGCTGATTCCTCAGTTCGGGATGATCTACATGTTCCTTGGGGTCCGGGTGCTCGGATGGTACCATGGACCATGGGCATAGTTGGGGATCGTTTTTTGGTTCTATGTTTTACCACTAATGATTGGTGCTGCTATTGTTATTAATATGTGTTCTACGATTATTGGCATTTGTTTTTTTGTTGGTAATATAGCGTACTAACCATGCGAAGAAAAAACACATATTTTGTGCACAGTATCCATGAGATTGTCCATGTGATTTCTTACTGAAACCTAAGTTTTGTGAAAGGGCAATCTTCGGCGAAGCATGTGACAACGAACTTGGAAAAACTTATGAAATTGTTTTGGATGGGGACTTTAAATCACTTTAAGCGATCGTGTGGAGTTCCGTCTTAGGTTTTGATGGAGAATTGGGCGCTCAGAATGAGCATACCCTCCGGTGTCATCAAACGTGGCTGGGAAATCCCCGAACGAAATGCATGTTTTATTGGGAAAAGTAATCTACTGTAGTGGATTTTTCCGGCAAGCCACGTTTGATGACACTGTCTGGGTCAAAATTAGAAAGGTGAGTTTCCAACAGCAACGTGGCTAAATACTATCTTGACACGCCAACATTTGTTTCAATAAATATGGTAATATGGTGTTTCAGTGGGCTTGGGAACCCACCAAGGATGCAGTTAGTTTTCAAAACGTAATTGGAGGGCGTGCATTGTTTTTGTTCACACATCAGTCGCATCTATTAATATCTACCGGGTCTACCTTATGTTGTATCTATTCTATGTGCCGTGAATCCCATATGTTCTGTAGACATCGACTACGCGTTGTTTTGGCGCCGAAACAACGCCCAGGTTTCGATAGTTGCAGATATGTTCATGAACAGCATCGAAGAAATCACCAGTCGCTCCAAGCAGGCATGGGGCATAGCAGGGCATGACATGGCTGGGAGATTTTTTTGTACCGAACTGGAAAGACTAGCTGATGATACATAATAAACTATGGCAATCTGGCCGGGATCACCCAAAATGATGGTTGATAGCAAGAAGCATCCAAAAACTGTGCTATTTTTTTGATACTTAATGTATGATTCAACGTTGTTGTTGCCTTTGATTCTAATTGAATTCAGGACTCTTTGGAATTCAAAGATGACAACGGAACATCACCATTTTTACTGGGCATGCCTTAAACAGCGGGTATTCCAATGCTATGTTTGATTCCCCATGGCAAATGTGTTGAGTTTGTTAGCAATTTGCAACTGACAGATGGGAACTGACAAGGAAGAAAGGGCATTTGTTCCTTTTCAAACAACATGTTCAAAAGGTCAAGTTGCATCCCTGCACCGAACAAAGACCCTGAGAATAGCAGATGAAAGTCGTCTAACTCAAGCCTGACTGGCAGGGTCTATAGCTGGTTGGTGGTTTGGAACATCACTTTTATTTTTCCATGTATTCGGAATGTCATCATCCCAACTGACGAACTCCATCATTTTTCAGAGGGGTAGGTATACCACCAACCAGATATGGTAATTGGGGGATGGTACCTCCAAGCTGTTCCGAGCCCCAGTCGTCGAGGTGACAAAGAAGGATGGTCGCGTGATCACGTACAAGGCGCCGCGGGGCAAGCTTTGCGACCGCTTCTGCGAGTTGTAAAATGGTGTAAACCACGGTTGTTTTTTCCCACAGAGGGGGATTTCACCAAGAAACAATGGCAGTTATAGTTATAGTTGATATTAGTTGATCGATTATGGCTAAATCGGTGGAAAGAACTAGCTAAACCATGCTTTATGGGAGATATATCGCACTAGTTTCTATTGGGGCTTATAACCACTGGTGCTCACGAGCCTGAAGCCATCAATCCATGTTTCCCACATGAACACAGAAAGTCTCAGTGTCAGTACAGTAAGTCTCCAGATATGGTGCTTGACTCACGTTTCACAACTACTTCCGAACATAAATCCAATTAAAGCTGCATAAACGTGCCTAATTTCCTTTCTACTTGAAGCTTATTTTTTTAGATGTCCATAATTCTCAAGTACGTTCCATATTTACCACCCTTTATGTCCACCTAAAAATTGTTCACCAATGTTTCGCCGAAGTCATCCCCAAAAAGATAGGACAACCACAGGTGTGGAATCCGACCGTGGCCAACCTCACACTGCTGGTACCCGACTCAGCCGGTGAAAAGCAATGATGGTCATTGGTGAATACAAATGTATTCACACTGGGATCATCTATAAAATTCTTTAAATGCCATGATTATACTAGTTATTCCATATCTATAGTATATACTCATCCGTATCATCAAGTATCATCTATAAATGGGATCATATAGATAGACATTGGTCGAGATGATCATCGTCTATATCCCACGATCTTAAGACGAATGATTTTCTAAGCTTCTTTCTCCGTCTTTTTTTAGCTGAACAGGATGTTTCAAACGTTCTTGATTCCGAACAATGGACTGACAGTGGTGGGCAATGAAGTGAAAGTGCAACATGGACCTAATCATGTAGGAGCAACCATGATACCATAATCGATCAGATTTCGAGGTTTCTGAAGAAACAGAAAGTCAGACCAGTACAAAAACAAGTTGGAAAGTTCATTTTCATTTGAGATGTTCTGATTGGTGGTTTGGAACATAAATTGTGTTTTTCCATTCAGTTGGGAATTTCATCATCCCAACCGGCTTTCATATTTTTCAGAGGGGACCACCAATCAGTCTTCTTTGCACACCCTGGATTTTCCCCTTGATTTTCCAAATACCAACGGAGATTCTGAGATGATGGCAACATATAGCAACTGATGGTAAGTGGCATTTGTCCCCTATGGCGCCAGTCAGCTGTTATGCCCTATCTCAAGGATATGGGATCATAGAAGCGTGGGAAGACTATGTTGGGATTACTCTCCGGCAATCAAACGTGGCACTGGCAAAACTCCCATTTATACTTGCATTTGCTATATAAAAATCACAATTTATTCTGGATTTCCGAAAATGCCACGGTTGATTACCGCAAGATATGTGTATATATATATATATAATTATAATATATATATATATATACATAGTTATTTCAACATAGATAGATAGATAGATAGATAGATGGATAGATTCTGTTCCGGTTCTTCTTAGTTTTAGACCAAGCCATGATGTCGGACCGAAGAAATTGCCCATGGGCCCGTAGACTTGGACTTTGTCATTCCGTTTCCCTGGCTTTGTTTAGTCGCTGATTGTTGTTTTTTTTTTCCAATGGGAAATCCACTAGAAGTGGAGAATCTATTATATATTTGTTTAAGCCCATGAAATAACACCATGTTTCTACTACCCAATTTTGATCCTTACGTGTATTGTAGGGTCTCCGAGTCAAAAGTTTGTGTAGATTCACCAATTCAATAAACTCTACATCAATCTCCACCACAAAGCATCAACATTGGAGTTTTGTGATCAAACTGAAGCCATAATGAGATATTTCTATATGTTTCTTGTAAACCAACGTAGTACACCTTAGATTTTGGTCGGTTAAATTACCATACCCACAGTTATGGCCCAAAATACCAGTTATACGTACTAAGTCAGCCCATTTATAGAATGTATCTCATCCCATAGAAATCACCAGTTATAACGTTTATAGCCATGGCCATAACTGCATCTTTGCTGAGTAAAATACCACCCACAAAAAGCTCCTCAGCAGCTCCTTGTTCGGATCTATTTCAAGGCTCTTGGGTCCTCGGCGCCAGAGATTCTTCTGTCGGTCGTGGAGACGTTGAATAAGGATCAAACCTGTTGGGTCGGCGTCCCGGAGGTCCCTGGTGAATTTCTGCTAGAAACCAACAGATCATGGGATATCACAGATATCACATGGGTGGGAATCAATTGGGAATCAATTGGGAATCAATGGGCATATCATTTGTTGCCAAGATTTGGCGAGTCGATTTTCTTTTCGAAATCCAGCATTTGGGAAACCTACTGGGACTGGCCATGGGCTTTACATGGAATTTGTGGACGTGATTAGCCACGCATGGTTTACACGTGGGAGGTACACCGGGATTTCACCCATCAAAATCATGGGATATATTGGATTTTAACATCCAACGTTGAGATACATTGAGGTGTTTCAGGGCGTTTCACATGATTTAAGCATCCAAAAGTTGTGTTTTTGTTTAACCATCAGTGACTGGGTTCAGATTCATAACCATAAACAGTTTTCCCACCATTTTATCAAGCTACAATGTCGGCCCCCAGTTATTAAGGTTGTTTCTAAAACCGTCTAACATCATCTAACTACTTTGTTCAACCAAGTTAGCTACTACTGTTATGGCCATTTATTAGATATAACTGTTTTTTCTGTGGAATTATGCATTCTATCAATGGGGTTAATCTGTACTTATAACTGGTATTCGGGCCATAACTGTATAAATCTGCTATACATCCCATTAAGTCACCACTTTCCCTTGTTCAATCATCATTTTCCTATGGTTTTGTTTGGGTTTTCCATAGTTTCCTACGGTTTTCCTAGGGTTTTTCATGGTTTTCTACGGTTTTTCCTAGGGTTGCCCCCACCAAAGGGTGGCCACGTTGCACCTTAGAAGTCCACGCAGGACTTCTTCTTGGGCGGCTTGGGATCGGCCGGGGGGTCCGACAACAAAAGCGGTCATTTCATGGAGATTCTATGGATTTTTTGGAGATTTTAATGGATCCTATGGAACTTAATGGAGATTCTATGGAAATTTTGGATTTTTTATCGTTTTTTTTTGAGATTTTAATGGGGATTCTTTGGGTTTGTTTTAGGCGATTCTATGGAACGTACTTGTGATTCTATGGATTTGTTATGGGATTCTATGGACATGAGTGGTGATCATGTTTCGTAATTTTCTTTATGAGATTCTATGGAACTTAACGGTGATTCTATGGAACTTTATAATGAAGATTCTATGTTTTTTTTTCTCCAAGGGTATTTAATGCTGGTTTACTGGTGATCTAATGGGACTTAAGCAGGAAACATGGGAATATTCATGTTTTTTTTGGAACTTACTGTGAACACCTGTGAACTTTTATGGGATATTTGGGTTTGGGTCAACCTTTGATGGATACTTCCAGAATCTTCTGGATATGGATACTCCTGTGGCTACTCAAGAATACAACATGAAATATGTGGGTCACTGGGTCAACCTCTCGTCAATCAGGGATGGTCAACAGTGATCATATCACATCATATCACTCTATCCCTGTCAACTTTTCGTGGCTACTTCTGGTAGTCTGTAGTGAGAATATGTGGGAATATCATCTGGTTGGTGGCTTCAAACATTTCTTCTTTTCCATAATATATGGGATAATCCCTCCCATTGACGAACTCATATTTTTCAAGATGATTAAAACCACCACCAACCAGTCATACAATGTTGATGTTTTTAACGCAACGCGAATTCCTAGGATAGGAATTTAAGCAAGAACATGATCAATTTTCATGGGGGATATCCGGGGCGGGAAACCGGGGGAAATCAGTTGGACCAGTTGGGGGATGGGGGGCCAGGCGGATCCAGATGATTAGCATGATTTTTTGGGGGGATTAACTAGGTGACGACCATCATATATGATACCCTCTGGTAAACTAACATAACTAATATAATTAACTATGGAAAATTCCCATAGAAATAGTTGATTTTCCCATTATATAATAGCCATGGTGATTTTCCATACTTATGTGGCTGTTTACCAGAGGGTAAGCCATGATCTTGGCATCATTTCGCATCCATGGCGGGGTAAGCCACGGAAGAGCCCATGATCATCCCTTCGGAGGTGGTGCCCCAGAATTGAGTAAGTTGGTTTATTAAACTAATATCTTTAGCATGATGCGGTGATTCCATCGAACTGGTTCCCGGGTGGACATGTGTCATGTTGTACCATCCCGCGGTCAAGGGTCCACATAGGTACAATACCCAAAAATGACAGGCAAAGTCAATTTAGGAAAATGACTGAACATTGCTGTGCTCAAAATTGAAGGTAAGGAAAATCCTGAAATCCTGTATTGTTCGTTAATCTTGGTTTATATCCACCTGTTTTGCTACTTTGAATTGCTTTGCTCAGCACCTCGGTTAAATCACAATTCCAGTTGGTGACCCAACCATTTTGCCTGGTAATACACTGCCATTTTGCCAAGGATTGGAGGCATCACCTTTCCACAAGGTGTGATGTACATCCTTTTTTTCTCAAGTGTCACTGCAGAAAAATGGCCATGGCTATTAGTTATAACTGGTTATTTCTATGGGATGATGCATTCTATACCCTCTGGTTATTTAACATAGCTATGGAAAATCACCATTTTTAATGGGACTATTTTCAATAGCTGTTTGTATTTGTACCATATGGTAATTGGGGTTTTGTTTGTACTGACAACTGGTAGACACTCGGGCCATGTGAGATTCTGTGAGATGCGCCTCCTGAGGCAACGATCACAGGCTCCGCGTCCTTCAATCTCTTGGTGATCGTCGGGTCGGGGATCTCGGTTCCAAAAAATCAAAGGATTGGTTTATGGGATATGATGGGCTTTGATCCTTAGGCTATCAAGCGGAAATGTTTTTTTTCAAATTTTGAGGTTAACATGTACAGGAAATGTTCAACATCATTATTTCATCGGAAAATCCATCGTTTCTGGTGTTGATTTTGAACCAATCCATTGACTGAATGGGGAACAGGACAACTTTGCAGAGTCTACCTTGTGATTTTGATGGTGAAAACATGAAAACCCAAAGTGTCCTGTTATTGGCTAATAGTTGATAATAGGGGTTAATAATGCTTAATAATGGTTAATAATGGTTAAGAAGCATTGATTGGCTCAGTTGGCGAGAGGGTCAAGGGGTGGCGTGCTAGCAAAAGTAGAGTTTTAGCCCACGAAGTATAGCGGTATAGGGATCCCATCTTTTTCACAATCACTGATGCGAAGTGGCCGAAGTGACCTTCCATTTTTCCTCACCATAAATTTCCCCAAAGGACATCAATGCAGGGGATCATCGGTGATCATATGCTGCTTTGGTCTGGCAAATTTCAGGAAAATCCTTGGGACCTATAGTGAAGATCATAGAAGATCATAGAAGATTCATGTTTTCAGCCATGAACTATCACAGAATTTTAGGACAGCCAACTGCAAAACACGTTTCTCCAGGGCTAAAACCAAGATTTGACATGTGTTTCTCTACCTTATAGCCAACTTATAGCACTGACCATAGATGGGAGCATTTCGGAGGTCTCCCCGCCCCGCATTAGGCTCTTCCACTGAGGTTGTGCATTGTGGTGATCCCTAGCAATGAGATTCGACGGATGAAAGACATGGAAGTCTTTGTGGTCACTGTGGTGCGGTCCTCGGGATATCCCTTGCCAGTTTGATTCAACAAGGGAATTGCTTGAAGGGGAACTCTAAAGGAAACCAAGGAAACCACCACATCACATGTAGCTGTGAAAACACGGGTATCTTTTTTTTTCTCTCCTTTCCGTGAAGCTAAACTAATCCATTGAGAAAAAAACAGCCAAGAAGCAAAGACTTTCACTTTTTGTTGGACCAAGCGTGACCAACCCCAAATCATCGAGTTTTATTGCCACGGGGTGTAGAGTTTGACTTAGCATATTGGAAGTTGGATAAACAACAAAATGAACCTCACATATGAGGAAGATGGATGAAGGACAAATTCTGACTAGATTGTTCCCCAGGTTTCTGTTAGTTTTCAACTGTTGAAAGATGAAAAAAAACAAGGCTTCAACCAACGAGGCGCCATTGATTTTTGGCATATCGACCTCACGGAAATTAACTTTAAGACAGTTTCTTGAGACAATTTGCCAAGATCGACAATATCATGGACATTGCTTAAAAATCGTTTGATTTCCATAATATATTTCCATACAATTCCCTGAAGATTTCCTGATTGTGCAACCGCAACCAGTGGATCTGTGAGGCAATTCGTTTGCCAGGTCGTTTTCCCATTGTTTGTGGTATACAGAAAACTGGGAAAAACACCGGAGGTTTTGCAGGTTACCTGAGCACTATTCATGAAATAGGTGTGTCTGAAAATTGGCTAAGTCAGTTAGACGTGACGTTTGGTATCTTCTTGTCCGTGCACGTTTTTGGTTGAGAAAAGTAAGAAAAAAAGAAAAACGAGAAAAACGAGAAAAGTCAAAAAGTCAAAAAGTAGAAAAACAATGGTTTTTGCAATCTTCACATTTTTTGCCTTCGTTTTTCGCAAGAAAAATAGAAAAATAAGAAAAGTGAGAAAAGT
>Ga0126342_10009468_pt1 | contig 17466 bp, 8 predicted proteins | sample Cyp1metagenome_FD_92528 | JGI IMG/M metagenome (GOLD analysis project Ga0126342, IMG submission 92528) | Coral microbial communities from Lord Howe Island, Old Settlement Bay, Australia - Cyphastrea 1 metagenome | ecosystem: Host-associated > Invertebrates > Cnidaria > Coral ... | reverse complement strand
TTTTTAAAGGGGATCAATTAAAAGTCAAATTGGCCAAACTGAAATTTTCGGAAATTGGAGATGGATGCCTGTTTTTAGTATTAGGGGGACGTTTAGTATTAGGAGGAAGGGATTATTGGGAATAATCATCCCAACTGACTTCCATGTTTTTCAGAGGGGGTAATGGATTATCAAAAATCCATTGGGTGAATCCCCATTCACCAAGCAGTAAAAAGTGAATAGACCGGTGCTCAATTGAGCCACATTTAAAAATACCTCTGTTCATGGTTTACTTTGTTAGGGGTCATACTAAGTGGCCTAATGGGTTCCACGATACGGCCCCCCATGATACAAGTAGACATATTTAGTCACCACAAGTATAATGTTTTTTTTTTTTAATGGGAGGGAATACGGTTCTTTTTCATGGCTCACTTGGGGTTAGCTAAATCCATGGAAAGATATTGGACATGGACATATCTAAAATGAATACAAACTACAGATTTTAATCCGATCGCTTTGTCGTGAACATGGACAAAGTTGACGTGATCTTCTTCATGGTTATCTTTGAAATCCATTGGTTGTCTCTTACCAATCATTCGCCATGAGTGATGATTGTTTTTTGTACAAGATTGGTACTTTGGTGTCCCCCGTTCATGCTAGTTTGTTTGCAACCCCTACCCCTTCCCCCCTATTAGTAAACCCACCCCAAATATTCAAAACTAGGGTCCGTTTTCAAGTTTGGGAAATTTGAGGTTGGCCAATTTGATGTTTAATTGATCCCCTTTAGATAACAATTTAAATATGAAGGTCCCATTTGTGTTTTTTTCCTACTAGGGTCCATCCGTAAAGAAAAGAATACGGTCTTCAATTTAGTATTACCGGAAGATTCGAAATCCCATTTTTGGCAATATTTTGCTAAGATCAAAAACAAGATTTCGCGATATTTTTGTTGTGTTTTTTATTTGGAAGGTTTTCTATTAGATTTAATATATTAGAGGGAAGCTTCGCACCCTAACACTAAATACCACCGAATAATAACAAATCCTCCAGGCGTTTATTATTGGGGGTGGGGGGACGGTTACCCCTAAATCATCCATTTTAGATGGGGATTTTCCATGATAAACCAACCATGTTTGGATACATCATTTATGGAAACCCCATACAATTTACTGGTTGGTGGTTTCAAACATTTTTTTTCCATTTCATATATGGGATCATCATCTTCCCATTGACGAACTCATATTTTTCAGAGGGATAGGTCAACCACCAACCAGTTTATCATTGGACATGTGTTTTTTGCTCAGGGTGTTGTTTGATTTCCAACTTGATGGATCCGATCCACCCAGCGAATTCCAGAGATGTTGAACTGTTGGACCTTTCCTGGTGATAGGGTGATTTCGGGAGGATATCAACCCAATTGGTGTGTTGGGATATGGTGCTCCTATAACTATACAATGTGAGGCCCCCCAGTGATGTGAACGTTGGTTTAGATTCGCCCCAGTAACTAGTTCGCTATAAGTACCTTAAACCTTGGTTATTGGAGTTATAAACCAACGTAGCTATCTTGGGGGCCTCACATTGTAGTTATCTGGGTAAATTTGATCACGACCTCACGTCGTTCTCCCGAACCCTGGAATCATGGTTTATTTTAGAGGAATCATCCCAAAATGGCCCAACATTTCAGGTAAGTGAATTATTTTAATTTGCCCAGAGTTATATCATGTTATATATCCATTAGGTCGCTGAAACTGCATTTCCAAGTAGAGGTCCGATCTGGAGAAAGATTCTCCTCAGAAACTCGAGGTTGAGCCGGAGTGGGTGAGCCAGTTGCCACTGGCATTGGCAGTAGAAATGCGTCTCAAAATGCGCTAAGCTAGAAGCATTGGCGAGCAGAGTCAAACTGGACATTGACACGGAATTTCTGCGCAAGTATTCCGAGAGCATTATTTCATACTGTTCTGATTACGGAACAGAGAGCACCTGCCCAGAAGTTCCCAGCCAGTCATCTCCAGCTCCACTTCAGGAAGTGGCTGGTGTCAGCCTGGCAGCTTCTAGCTCTGGATTCCCTTGGTGCTCACGAGACGTGTTGAATCTGCGTAGTGCAAATCATTCACACCCAGACGCTTCAGACTCCATTGTTTTTTTTTTCACTTGTAAATTGTTGATCTGAGTTTGTTCGAACTCTCCCCTTTTGGCGTACACAATATGAAAATTACTTCCTTTCTACAATATGTATACCTGCGTTTTAGTTTCACACTGTGTGGAATAGTATGATAGGTATATTGGCATGTTCATTCTCTGATGGTATATTTAATTGGCTATAATCACGCCATTGCGGAAAAAAAGACGGTATTTTATGCGGATATGTCACCCGATAGATCAGCCGTTTGAGATTGATGGATTTATCCCCAAATTTTGTCCAATTTTGACCATCTTAATTTTAAATGGGTGAAAAACCATTTATGGTGATTTGAGGGAGCAATATCATTATTGTGTAGATGTAGACAGTTGTCCGAAAATGACATCATGTCATTCCTGTAATGAGGATGAGATTTTGAAAACACTGATTTTTATGGATTGGGGGTCATTGCGCTGCTTTGAAACAAGCCGGGAAATTAGCAAATCGATTGAAGAAGTTAGGATTGATGATTATAGATAATATAGAGCTGCCTATATTTGGGGCAATCCCTACAAGGTGGTGCCCCGGTTCGTTAGCTAAGTTAGTTTATAAGTCCAATAACTAAGGTTTGTGGGGGTTATATCTATAGTTAATGGCAAGGTAATGGGGATTATAAACCAACACACATGTCTGGGAGGGTACCACCTTGTGTCATTCATAGTCTATAGTATTCATTGAACATTCACGGTGCTAATACAATTTCGACACTAAATTCTCCAAAAAGATCTGGTTGGTGGTTTCATGGGATGATGATCCCTTGTGAGTTTTGTCCATGTTTCCAGCTCATTTTACTATAGTAAATTCCCACAAGAAGGTGCCGTATAGTTGGAAAAGTTAGGCACTCCAATCACTCAGGGATTTTGGGGGTCACACATCGAACTCGTTTATGGGAGTTGTTTGAACCACCAAGCATGGTACTACCCTGCGTTGCAAGTACAGAATCCTTATGTTTGTTCGTTTACTAGTAGATTTGATTTGTAATCCTATATTTGCTAGTGAATTCCTATTGTAGCTGTTCAAGTCCTGCAGTTATGGCCCTTTACCAGTTATAAGTCAGTTATAACATGTTATAACCCTATTTATGGAATGATAATGTATGATAATCCAATTTATAGACATTTACAACTAATAAAGGGCTTTGACTGTGTATAATTCCCGGTAATTTTTCAGAGGCAGCCTGGTCTCAGGTCGCTGGTTCCGGTTGGGGACATGAAGGATTGGGGCAGGGTCCATTAGATGGGTGCAGCACAAAATGTGCTGGAACTAAGGAATTACTAATTACTCACTGGACAATTGATTTTGCTGCTGGATATACATATACAGCATATACATATATGTATAGTTAAATGTGTGTGTATATATATATACATACATACATACACGCCGTATATACAAGTTCACCCGGTTCTACATGGAAACATGCATCACACACCTTGTTGTCCAACAGCTATAATTAGTGCATTTCCAGGGACACACTTGTTTGACAACTATATATTAGACATGTTCATATGTTTTTTCTAAGATCTATTTTACCAAATATATTGTACAACTAAGAAATAAATCTATTGTTTTATGTGTTCATATGTTTCTTGTGCAGGGGCTGCTTTCCTAATGCAGTTCACCCAATACATGATTCCATGACAAAGAAACTTGTTAAACATGTGCATTAAAGAGGCTGTGCATGTATCCTTTGAGCAACAAGATATGTGTATAATGGTTTATATAACTGGTTGGTGGCTTGGAACATTTTTATTTTTCCAGATATTGGGAATTTCATCATCCCAACTGACGAATTCATATTTTTCAGAGGGGTAGGTCAACCACCAATCAGATAATAATACAGGCTCAAGTTTGGTCCATGGGGTGTTCTTTTCTCATTGTAATGTCAATGAGGAGAATGATATCAACAAGTAAGAGTGCAGAAAGGGGACTCCACATGGTTTTTGTTTGTTTAGTAACAGTTTCATACCATTGTAGGTCTAAGCACGAAAAACGACAGCAAAGATACGTGGGAGTACAGTTGGGGCTACTAGTGGGTATAACCATGGCGATAACCTCTATAAGTTTGGATATAACCTATGGTTTTGGGAGCCAGGAGTAGTACTGAGATTTGCAGCTGATCCTTTCATCTGCCCATCCAGTTCCACCATGGGTAGGATCCACTTGACTTAGCATTGCTGAGCCATTGAGAATAGCCTGATTATCTGATTGATGAGTCATTATAGGGAGTTGTGCTACCTGGCTTATTGAGATTTTGGCACAACCAATAATAATATTTACATATAGTTACTAACTTGCCAACTAGTATAATGAGATGAGGGGATTTCTTAATGGCTCCCTTGTGTGATTGAAAGCCCCGGGCCGGCCTTGTTTGTTACTCGAAGGCCCACATGATCCACATGATCAGTTGTTTCTCGTTTCAGATTCTCCCCTCTTTTAGAGGTTTCTCAACTTGGAATAAACTACTTTCAAAATGTTTTGCCACATGAGGTACAACGTGGTAATTCTAAATTGTTATGATATTTATATAACTACCATGAATCTTACTTGGTCTACTGATAAGCCAACCAGCCGAGATTGGGCACCGTGTACCAAAAAAGCCCCCTGGCATTGGCAGACGCGCAGGAAGAGGTTCAGAAGTTCTGTGAAAAGTTTGCAACCTGGCTCAGCAGACGGTGGATGGTATGTTGGCACAGGCTGAATGGGTTTTTCCAGGTTTTAGCCGGTTCAGGTCAGGCTGGAGAAAGGTGACAGAACAAGGGCAGAGTTCGTGATTCAAAGATTTTTCAAAGTATATCCCAATATTTCCGCATATATTGATGAGTTTTTAAGTTGTTTTCTTATTTGAGTTTCTTTTGAGGGAACGGCTTGGGACATTTGGAACCACCAACTCCCCTTTGGTAATCCACGTTGCCGCCTTCGCTTCTCAGAGAGTGAATCGATATGTGTAGGAAATTCAACTCTTCAATCAATTTTGGGAGAAATAAAAATTTCCTGCAGCAAAGTGGGGCCTAAGTTGGTGAACATAACTCCGATTTCACTATGGTTTATGATACTTGTAGGGTGAAGCCATAGCAAGAAACGTAACAGTTGTGGGCCCGACATTGTGTGGGACCCCTTCCATGTGCGTTGGTCATTCATCTCCTTGAGACTAAGGAGTTGAATGAAGATAATCAAAAAGCCATCATCGCATCGTTGGAGAAGTCTCTTGGTGTTTTTCGGGTCAGGGGGAGTGGATGAGTACAAGGTGGTGCCCCCATAGTTATAAGTTGGTTTATAATCCCACTAAGTGTAGATATATCACCTATAAACCATAGTTATTGGTTGGAGTTATAAACCAACTTAGCTAACGAACTGGGGCACCACCTTGTGATCCTCAAGGTCCTTGGCTGATGGCTTCTGAATAAACCTTGGCGCAGGGAGTTTGATAGGTCATCAACAATGGGGGAAACGGGGGGAATCATTTACCCTCTGCTAAAATAACAGTTAGCTATTGAAGCCATGGCCATAGAAATAGTTGATTTACCCAGCTATAAAATGGTGGTTTTCCATAGTTATGTTAGTTTACCAGAGGGTATTTGTTGCTAAAGTATGCTAAAGTCAGCACTTGTGGTTCCAAGTATTCATGTTGACCTATGGAATTGAACAAAGGCCACCGGCAAAGACACCTATAGAAGTGGAAAATCACAACTTTCATAGGAAAACCATCGATTCGCAGGATTAAGAAGGAAGGGAATCGGATTCCAGAATTGCTTGAGGGGAAATTCTGTAGGAAACCCCATCTTCGGGGATGGTTTCCCATTTTTACATTGAAAGGATCATCAAATCTAAGGTGATGCACTTGCGGTACAATTAGTGCATCAATCTTGGCAGATGTTGTAAAGTTATAAGATGTTATAAGTTATAAGCAACACTTTTGATTTCACCTAGCTGATGATTGAATTGTTTCTGGACGCAGGAGTGGTGTAGAGGGTTCGCTGCAATGATAGAGTAGCAGTATTTTCGTTGGGAGGGTGGTGACTATCAATCTATCAATCCAACAATTTATACATACAAATACAAATACAATACAATACAATACAAATACAAATACAAATACAAATACAAATACAAATGCAAATAAATACAAATACAGTACAAATACAGTACAAATACAATACAAATACAAATGCAAATGTAAATACAAATACAATACAATACAATACATACAATACATACAATACATACAATACATACATACCTACATACCTACATACCTACATACCTACATACATACATACATATGTACGTACGTACCTACGTACATACATACATACATACGTACGTACGTACATACATACATACATACATTCATATTTATACATATATATATATATCATAATTGAATTAAAACATATTAATCGATATAGATGTATTTATTTGTTTTTTATTCATTTATTTATATATATTGATTGATTGAAGTTGTCATCGTGTTCAAAGGGCGCCGGTATGGATTGAATTCCTTGACCCCCAGAAGCGGCTTCTTGGTACTCAAACAAAGCAATTGTGTTGGTCGTTGGCACCCAATCTTGGACTCTACCCATAATTCAAGAGGGAAAAGCATGTTAAAGGACGTTGACTCACCACCACGAAGAGATCTGGCTTTGGTCATTCTGAGCAAAACTGCTGAAGGTGGGGTGGGTTCAAGTTAGACGGGGCAAAAATCCGCGCCAAGGGCCAAGGGGAAAGTCTAGACAAAGACAGAGACAAAACAGACAGTACAACTACGAACAAGCAAGATCCACAAGACACGCCGGCAGGCCGGCGGATTATGTACATAAATGAAAATGAATCCTCATGGAATAGACGATCCGCTACAACTGGTGCATGACCCGCCAAGATTGGGAAAACTGAGACATGATAGTAAAGCATGCTGATGCTGAGATACAATGCACGACATAGATCAGATATCAGGGTGTTTACCCTTCCTTAAGCCTGAGCAAATAATATATAGGATACTTTTTTCAAACATAAGAAATATCAAATAAGAAAAAATGAACATCCGAATATCCTCGGAAATCTCAGAACCAGATATTTATTGTCCATCCAGCATGTCGAAGATTGAACCATAGACCGAACAGTTATTGACTATTTTTCCGCTAGATTTAACCATTAGTAGCCATGGATTTAACCATATGTTCGAACCATTGTTAGATTCACCATACCATTATTATCCATAGGCTTAACCATCTTAGCCCTAGATTAACCATTATGAACCATAGATTTAACACCATATTAACCATAGATTCTCCGAAGAATGCTTCTGTGTTTCCGACGAGTTTCCAGGTGTGGCGAGGTCTGGGTGCAAGATTTGAGGGAGCTGGACCATGCACTCTCAAAGGTGCGACCGCGAAATCGACGCCAGGTTTTGTCTGATTTAGGGTTACAGCCAATTTAGGAAACCTCCATACCATTGGGGATATTCCATGGCGAAAAATAACCACTGGTTGATGATGATGGTTATCCCACTTTTTGACGGTTATCCCACTATAGTGGCTATAAATGATGGTTAATGATGGTTAATAATCTCTGCTTGGTGGTGACTGGAACATGGCTGGATGATTTTCCCCAATAGTTGCGATGATGAATGATCATCCAATCTGACTTTCACTCCATGATTTTTCAGGGGGGTAGGTCAACCACCGATCGATGAAATTTCGGGAACCCCAGAGATTTAACCAACCAATTTTCGGGATGAACAAACGGGGTTATGGTGATGGGTAACAAAACATATCTCAGATTAGTGAGCTGCGAGACGAGACACAGGTGTGCTTGGTGCAGGGACTAGTCATGGGTACAACTATATGTAGTAACCTGCATAAGTTGGGATATAATCCCACAACTATGGTTATAAAAGTTACAAACAACATTATCACTCACACAATTCTGTGACAAACAACTCTCTCACTTACATGCAACTCCGTCAAACGCAACGTTGTTGCATACCACTCTATCACACGCGCACAACGGGCTCAGTGGCTGTTTGCTGATGTTCACGATTTCTGGGTCCCGCAGCCTCAAGAAATCATTTTAGAACCACCAAAACGAAAATATGGGTTTGTCTGGGAAAAAAAACACGCAGTATCCTTAAAATCATCCATGAATCACCATTTCTCCTAATATACTGGTTGAACATGGGTTGTTGAGAGATCGTGGGGATATTGCGATTAACCAACCATGTATAGTAAATCTATCATGGGAACATTATCTGCCATGGTTTATAATGACTGAATCTATCATAACCGGTGTATATACCATGATGTACGCAATAAATTCCAGTACACATTGATGCACTCCCAAGTACTAAGCAACATGAAATTTGCTCAATTTGCACTGTTCATTGTCATTGAATGACAACTGGTTTGCACTACCCATTCTCATCCCCATAAAATGGTAACATTAATGCACTAATCATCATCTGGTCGGTGGTTTGGAACAGTTTTTATTTGACCATATCTTGGGAATAATCATCCCAACTGACTATTTTTTCAGATGGGTTGAAACCACCAACTAGGTAACAATAATGCACTAATCATCATGTTTAACCCATATGCAACTTTTATCACGGCGTATATTCCCTTGTGATCTAACTGGCATATGGCAATGTGGCCCTCCGCCCAGTGATGTTAGGTGGTGTTTAAACCTCATAAAAATGTTACCCTCTGGTAAACTAACATAGCTATTGAAAATTGCCATTTATAGTGAGTTTTCCCATTAAAAATTGTGATTTTCCATAGTTTTGTTAGTTTACCAGAGGGTATAGTTACAAGTGCCATAAACAATAGTGAAATTATTATGTTCACCAACCAACTTAACGATTTGCTATCACGAGGACCCCACTTGGGTTGGGTTTATGTGTTTTTTCCATTGTGGGATGGATGACCAGAAACCATATATACATAGATACATATATACATACAATGTGGGGCCCTCCAGCTATAAGTTGGTTTATTTAGTTTATTTAGTTATGTTATCAACCAACTTAGCTATCGTTTGGGGGCCGCACGTTGTATATTTATTCGCATGTGAGCTGCTCCGCACATCCACTGGGGCAGGCCCGAAACCCTGCCACGCTGCTTCAAGCGCGACTGCGTGAGATTGAAGCCCTGAGAGGCTTCAAGGACAAGGTCAGGGGCATGGGAAGACCTTTTTTTTACAAAGCCAACTTGGTTCATATGGTTAACTAATATGGTTAATAAAGTTAAGACTTGTTTTTTCCAATTCACTGTAGTTTACGGTACTTGGAAATATATTGGAGTTATGTTTGCTAACTTGGCTATCGTTTGGCGGCCCCACTTTCTACGGAACCAAGCACAATGATGGTTTTACCCGGTGTTTTACCATGCAAAATGGTGGTTTGGCCACGAAGCATGATGGTTTTACCGTGCAGTGAGATATAATGGAGATTTAATGGGAATCTAAAATGGAATAACGTGGGAATATACACATGGGATTACAATGGGATACCAATATTGTGACTGTTGTAAGATTGTAAGCCATTGCAATTGGGATATAGCTGCTATAACCAACAAAAATGGTGGTTCAATCAACCAGAAATGGTGGTTGAACATGATTTAAGCAGCAAAGATAGGGACTAAACATTATTGAAACAACCAAAAATTTGGTGATTGTTTTCTATATGATGATTGTTTTCTATCTGGTTACTAGTTGGTTTATAACCCCATGATACAATGTTATATAGATTTGCCATAAACCATGGTGGCATCTTACTTATTTCGACCAATTTTGACAACGAAAAGTACGTTGAGTTCCCATTAAGTTCATGGTTAAACCATGTTAAACCATCATGTTTGCATCCCGGTTGCTTGACATTATACAACGCGGTGCCTGCATGAAGTTTCGAGAGCTTCTCAATGCACATCAAGATCTCCGTGACAGATAGGTGTCTTGTGTGGCACCTTTCACGGACGCCCTCAGGAGCTCAATCAACACTTGAGATGTCATCACAGTGCCCTCATCCCGCATGTGTTTGCAAAGATGGCCCAACTGTGCCGTGCGCAGGTCGCGAAATTAACCATGGCACTACTGTGGCAAGTCCTTTCAGCGTAGTCACATGTGCCCGGTTTGGACACAAATTGCAGTGTTGCTGATCAACCTTGCCCCGTGTGAAGTGTGCCGCCTCAGTTTCCCAGACCTTCCCAGCATGCAACAGCACCTGTCACGGGCCCACAAACTTGAGCCCAACGACTGGATTCCAGCTCGTGATCTTCTTGTTGCTGACCCTGTATGTGCCCATTGCCTGACATGCTTTTCTGACAAGGCAGCGGTGAGACAACACAGGCAGCACGTGGCCAGCGCACCCAATTTGATCCCAACAAAGCGCCGTAGCTGCAGCTGAGGCCTGGAAGACCATTGTCCAGGAAGGAACAGTCCCTGCTGGCCCCTATGCAAAGACTGGCATTGACACTCAAGTGTCAAACATGTGGCATGAGTTTTGACAGACACAGTGACCTGGTGCTTCACTTACAAACAGTGCATTCGTTGAGCTGGAACCCCACCCACAATTGCATGTCACGGATGTTGCAGACTTGTCAAACCTGGGATAGCTGTTACTGCAACCCCAGCACCACGAGAAGTGTGTCAAGCCTTCAGGCAATTGGCCATGCTGGCCCAACGCGTTGAGGTTGACCTGTTTTTGCTTATACCCATAATGTTTCACACATGTATCCCCATGAACCATTGAAACCCCTGTGGATTTCCCTGCGTTTTTTTTTCTGCAGGCCAAAGCAGGGCACCTTCCTGGCTGCATGTGCCCTACCTGCAAGGCTGGCGAAGCTGGGGCCGAAAATTCCTGGTTTAATCAGCTAATTTAGGAAAATGCCCTGATTGATTGGTTTCTATAATGACTTATACTAGCTAATTTACTGGGGATGATGATAACCCATAGGAGGGAAACCGTTTTCAACCAACTAGTATAAACCACCCATGACTGGGAATTGTTTACACTATACCACCTATAAAAATGGTGATTTTTCTGGGGGATGGTAAACATGGAATTGTTTTACCCATTTTTCAGTGTCAAGTTCGTGTTAATCAACAATTGTTTCCTGTGTGGGGGTTCATTAATCCCTACAGTAGTGGGTTTCTGAATACTGACTTTACACTATAAGGGAAAGGTAAGTTAGATGATCTCCTGATGTGGGTGTGTCTGAAAATGGAGGATACCCATAAATGGCCACTTTATATAATAGGAACAACAATCATGTGTGTTTTTTTCCAAGGATTAGTCAGCGAAAAATGGGGATACCACCCATCAACATTATTTGGATTGTTGGAAACTTGCGTATAGAGCGAGATTCACGCAGTTTCATCTTTGAGCCGCACAGGGAAGAAGACGGTGGTGGAGCATCAAAGATATGCAGGGTGAACCAGGACAGGAAACCGTCCGCCGCAATGTGTCGGCGAACATCCTTGCCTTGTTGTGCCCAGTTCTTCCACTCCTTCATCGCCAAGGATGAGAACAATCATCAATGATTTCTGGTGGACTTCGAGATTGGTACGGTGGTCAGCCAGGATTTCTGGTGAGGCCCAACCATGTGCGAACCGAAGACAAGCGAACGACACCTGCAGGGGAAATCTCATGACATCTCCATTGATTTATGTACCCTCTGGTAATTTAACATAGCGATTGAAAATGGCCCATTGATAGTGGATTTACCCATTGAAAATGGTGAATTTCCATAGCAAAATGTTAGTTTACCAGAGGGTAACTGTTCAAGTTATTTTAAAAAAAAAGCATAACTAAATTGTGACTTCATCATTTGGGAGTTGCTCAGAGTAGTAGATCGGGTATAGATCATGCTAGCTGCTGAAAGCACGTGCTTTCCACAAACCAATTCAACTTTCAGCACGAGAATCCCTCAAAATAAAGAAGTCACGTGAGCCTGTTTTTGGGGATTCTGAAGAGAGGGATTCGGCAATTGGATTAACCACTTTCATTGGGGTATGCTAGTACTGTAGCTACAACTATAAAACAGTGCTAGGCTAAGTATCACCGATACAGTGAATTATTTAAGCCCCTTTGATTCTTGGATAAATTATAAATGTATTTTTTCTCTGGTATTATGTTCCGATCAAATCACTATTTATCGCCGGTTGAAACACTAAATGAAATCATGTGTTTTGCTGGTTAAATGTTTGAAAGACTATGTTCCACGAAATCCAGCACATGTTGTTAATTTTAACTAAAGAATCAATTCTATGTTTTTTTGGATATATCGTTCCAGTTGAAATCACTATGTTCGTGTTGCTGCCTAAATCGCGCCTAAATCATCCTTGGATGGTGCCCTATAGGAATCGTTAATCAGTGAACAAGCATATTATAACCCATGATCCTCGTGGCTAGTAATTATCATAATCAATAGCCACTAAGAGCCATATTATAAGCCAGTCATATATATATATATTAATGAATGTTCACATCATATTATTCACATCTTATCTATATTCATAGTCAGTTTTGAGACTTTTTGAGACACACCTGACACATATGCTTCGTAAATCGGCACATCTGTACGGCACATTTTGCACCACTTGCTAAGGTCGGCGCATGTGAATGTTGGTATTCCAAGGAGCAAGGAACTGATAGCATGATATATTAACTGCCATAGACTAATTCATGAATCCAGTTAGTCCAACTGAGATGAAACTTATATACATTTGTATACCTTTTCTGCAACCAAATATAAATCATATAAATTAATGTATTATGTCTTTATAATTAATGTGGGATCCCTTACATACCATTTGGTTTACGAATCCCATTAAGTATAGTTGTAAGTATCATAAGCAGTAGTTAGTGGAGTTACACCAGCTTAGCTGACTTAGCTATCGTTTGCGCAGGCCCCACTTTGTCCATAAACCCTCGTTTCCATTAGTGGATGGTGGTTTGTTTTTATTTTTTGATTTTCCATAAGTTGGGAATTTCATCATCCCAACTGACGAAGTCATATTTTTCAGAGGGGTGGCTCAACCACAATAGTTATTTGCGTATCATACACGATGGTTATTGTAGTTAGTTTTCATATTTTTCAGAAGGGGTAGGTCAACCACCAACCAGATTATAATTCCATTTTTCGTGGGGTAAATTTAAGGATCTTTCATAGGTATGGTGGTTTCAATGGGATTAGGATGGGAAAAATAATAGCCATAACCCTCGAGTCACAGCTAGTCCAAACATCCAAACAACTAAATCATACATATATATATATATTACTTATATATAATATAATATTTAATTTAATATAATATAATATAATGTAATGTAATATAATACAATATAATTTAATGTAACATCATGTAATATAATATAATATAATATAATGTAATATAATATAATGTAATATAATGTAATATAATACAATATAATTTAATGTACATAAAATAATGTAATAAAATATATTTTATATATATTTATATTACACCATCCCAAAAAACAACACATATAGAACCCCTGTAAAAGGCCGTTGTTTTTGATGCCCCACCTTGTTCACTTCCCCCGGTGCCAGGAGCTCTCCTTCGCCCGCGCCCTGGGTCCGCTGGCTGCGTCGGACAACGTCTCCGGTGCGTCGGCGAAGAGTCTCAACGCTGCGGCGCTCTTCGCGTACCAAAACGAACAGGACCATGGGAAAACCGTGGGAAAACCATGGGAAAACCATGGGAAAACCATGGTTTTCCCATGAAGATTATCACTGCTTATTTCATGGGAAATATCATGGAATATGGTGATGAAAAATGGCATTGAAACCAGTCTCTAGGTCAATGAACTGGATGGGTAGGTAGGGATACCCGGCCTGGTAAACATTCACAGCTTGCGAACTTGAAAATGGCCCAGTTGAAACAGTGAGTTTTCCCATGAAAAAATGATGATTTTCCAGTTCGCAACATGTAAACGTTTACCAGAGGGTAACCCCACAACCCCTCAACCTTGATCATCATTTCGAATGGTTGGTGGATCCCCAAGGCATCATACTTTTCGTCATGGCCGAGTCAATGGGTGTTAAATGGGGAGTTAAATATAGAAAACATTTATTAATGAACCACAATTATGTTTTTTTGTTTTTTTAAATCCCCTATATGTTTATTTAAAATTATTTAAATGGGGAGTTACTGTGTTTAGTTGGAGGCCCTGAAATCACTATGAGTCACTATGAGTTGGCCTGTCACGCGAGAAATCGGCCTGTCTTGTTGGGAGAAAATCGGCCTGGAGGTGTCCTTTTTCGTCATGGGGGATCCCTAGTCGTCACCATGGTTGTTTCGATACCAGTCGTCATGGTCATCCATGACGATTTGGATGATGACTGGGAGTAGCTGCATGTTTTAGGAAACCTCCGTGACTGTGGTCATGCAAGGTGGATGGTCCCATAGTTATGTGAATGTTGGTTTACAATCCCCATGAATATTATAGATATAACCCCCATTCATCAACCCAAACGTGGAATTGGACTTATAAACGCAACTTAGCGTTCACGAACTGGGGCACCACCGTCTCGTGGGTTTTTTGGGCCATTCAAACATGAGGATTTCATGGCAGTTTCATTGGAGATTCATGGGAGGGTTTTTTCAAAGTGGGTTCACTTTGCCATTTCTGCCAGGGGAGATAGCAACTTTAAGAAGATACCAATTTTGAGACCATGTTGAAGAGAAGATACCAACTTTAAGAAGATACCAACTTTAAGAAGATACCATGGTGATCAATGTTTTGGGACAAACCCCTGTCAAATTTTGAAGCAGAGTTTTATTGATCCCCCAGTGTGACCACAGGTATTTATATCGACGAAACATGAGAGCAGTAGAATGTGGGGATAACCCCAGTGATGTTAGTCGCTTCATAACCCCCATGAATACTATAGTTTCAAGTATCATAAAGCATACTGATTGGAGATATGATCACCAACTTAGCTATCATAAATCAGCTATAAATCCCATGAAATCAGCATTGTTGTTGGTTATGACAGTATTCAACCACCAACGAATCAATGGGAATTTCAGGACCTAAAATGAAGGTACTGTACCATATAAAGCCATATTTTTGGGGATATATCCCCTTACATAGCCCTAAAAATAGGCTTTATATATGGTAGGTACCTCCAATCAATCGGTTCTTGAGTCATGGCCATTGAACTAACTTACAAGGTGGTGCCACCATAGTTATAAGTTGGTTTATAATCCCCATTAACCCCCTAATCAACCCTAGTTATTGGACTAATTCGCACCAACTTAGCTAACTGTGGGGCACCACCTTGTAGTATCCAGATTCCAGATTCGAATTCTTTACGGTTGGGAATCGATGGGAAACACCAAGGCGAACTGGCTTTTACCATCGAACTAACTTAGCCATTGATGTGAATGTTGGTGAACAAAATCCCCATGAATACCATAGTTTAAGTATCATAAACCATAGTTATTGGGGCTATCCTCCGCACCATTGAACCAACTGAGCGATTTCGTAAGCAAGTTAGTTTGCAGATGGTGCTGAAGACCCAGGTGGATCTGGGGATGTTGCGCACATTGACCAGCAGGAGAAAAAACCATGGAACAAATACCTTGAAAACTAATGTTAATAGTTAATGAACCACAATTATGCTATAAACAATTATAGAAAACATAAAAATGAAACACAATTATGTTATTTTTGTCAAATAGTTAATGCTTAACCACAATTATAGCATTGTGACATGGTTAATTGACAACAATACCAACTAATGTGGATAAAACAATGTCATTTTTACCACCCATGACTGGGAATGGTTTATACTATACCACCTATAAAAATGGTGATGACTGGGGGATGGTTTATGGCATTGTGTTACCCACATTAGTGAATGAATCCAACTATAGTGAGGTGAACAGGTTTTTGCTGATCATGCTTGGATTCACTTCACTATAGTCTTATATAGTCTTGTTTGATGAATGACTACTATCAACCATGGTAATGATCATGGCAATAGATTCGATTTGGATCATTAGCCAGTGTTTGTTTCATGATAGTTCGTGATCAACAGTAATTGATCATTTGGGAATCATTCTTAGCAATAGTTCACAAATGGGAATCAATCTTACCGTCCAAGGTTTCTTGCTGCTCATGTTCCCATATTGAATGGTTGTTTGCCCACGAGTTGTCTTCATTTACTAACCATCAATCGTACAAAAATCCTGCAAAATGCTGCTGCTCAAGTTATAAGTTGGTTACTGAACCCATCCAATCATATAGATCTATGTATACATATCTATATACCGTGTATATATATATACATATTATATATATATATACATACATATTATATATATATACATATTATATATATATATGTATGTATACATAGCGGTATCCACCATACACCTTAAGTTAACCCAGCCAACAATACGGCGCGACAAACTCGTCGTTTTGTTGGCAGGAGGCCATGGGAGGTCCCAGCGAAGAGCCGGAAAGCGCGTTTAAGGAACCCATTGTCCTGGAGTCCAAGAAGGGCAAGGGCAAGGCTGGAAACTGGTGGGTTTTGATGCAAAAATAATGGCAAAATAATGGCAAAATGATGGGAACATGGGAACAATTCAGCAAAATCATGGGAAACCCATCAAAGTCCCTACAAAAACGTTCCTTGGTACCGGGAAGATCGAAGATTTATATGGTGAACCAGTGAGCTATATCGCAAAGTTGGTTGAACTGAATGGGTTCACGACTGGGTTTATGTTAGTTATAACATATTATCACAAGATCACCATAGTTAGACGGGATTATAAAGCAACAAACACTACAAGATGTGGTACCTTGTGGCTTTGATTGAAAATGATGGGAAAAATCGCTGGAAATTCAAGTGGTCGATCATTGGTTTACTCATAAAGTGGAGTATCAGTATCCCGCATGTTTGAGCAGCACAATAATGTTGTGCTTCTGTTGGTCCAAGAATCAGCAAACATCAGGAGTTTTGACCTATTTTGCTGGAATTTCCCATCATTTTGCCATCATTTTGTTAGTTATTGTGGAGAGACCAGCAACAAAAATGCCTTGTTTCAGGTTAGTGAAATATTGTAATTTACCCAGAACTATAAGTAGGGATATGGTTTATGGTTTATGGTCATCCCACCGTCATTAGAGATTCCCTATAATTGCTATATATATATATATCACGAAAGCTAGCGTCAGCTAGCTGAGTCTTCTTGCTTTAGCAAGTATTCCGGGGGCTGCTCAAGGACATCACGTGATTTTTCACGCGAAAGGGGGGGACCCCCCCCCCCCCCCCCCCCCC
>Ga0126342_10009467_pt1 | contig 17466 bp, 20 predicted proteins | sample Cyp1metagenome_FD_92528 | JGI IMG/M metagenome (GOLD analysis project Ga0126342, IMG submission 92528) | Coral microbial communities from Lord Howe Island, Old Settlement Bay, Australia - Cyphastrea 1 metagenome | ecosystem: Host-associated > Invertebrates > Cnidaria > Coral ... | reverse complement strand
TCTGTCTGTGTGTCATGATGCACACCCAAGCACATAAAAGGATGAAGTAAGAACATTCATGAAATGGCATCCAGAAGTGCCACATGTCCTGAAGCACATCAGAAATGCCTGATTGCAAAACAGTCCGCGTCTTTACGGGCGGCGTTACCTTGTTTATGGCAGGGCTTTACAACACCGGCAGTGAATTCACCATTGGGGTTTTCCATTCCAAAATAATTATCACTATGAATTATACTCCTTACTAACTGCTATTAATCAATATCATTGATATCATGATTATCCCACCATATATAGTGATAATCACCCATAAATAGCAGTGATTTAATCATTATCTCACCCAATCTTATAGTGATTAATCGCATTATATCAGTTGTATCCTTTGATCATATGGCTATAGTTGATTAATACCCATGATTACCCATTATATCCCAGTGTAGTGGTAATACCCATATGATCAACTATTATATCAGCTATATCCATTTCATCCAATTGATCATACAGCTATAGTTGATAAATATTCAGAATTATAGTGATCAATACCCATTATAAAGAGTGATTAATATCCATTATTATAGTTGATCATTACAGTTGACCAATTATAATGATTACCGTTATAATACCCGACGGAATCAACTATTGGTCGTTACTATAGTAATACCCATTGATTCATATCCATATGCATTACCAATCATGGAACATATCCGTTAATGGTTACATTAAATTATGTTATATTACCATATATATATATATATTACCAATCATGGTTTCACTACATTCTATTACCACAAAAATAACTAATTCAACATGATGGTAATACAGTACATTATATTATATTACGGAATACATTATATTACATTATATTACATTATACTACCATTGTATTACTAATTCATAAATACCCTCTGGTAAATTAACATAGACCCTGATAGAGGTTGGAAGACTAGTTTCCATTGAAAATTGGCTATTTTCAGGGTCAACAAGTTTATTTACCAGAGGGTAGGTTCTATCAGTTTTTACACCCAAGGCGCCTAAGCTCACCAAGCCGTACGCCAGATGCGTTTCTTCCTCCGTCAGCAAGAGATCCGCCACGAGGCCCGAGACCTCGTAACGGATCGAGGTGAGGAACGCGGCGATCAACACCTCAGCGCTGCCATGGCGCCGAAGATGGAGTCCGAGGATGGTGACTTTTTCAAGGGATTTTGAAGGATGGGAAAGATGAATATATGGTCTGGTTTGATCTAGAATGTTTTGATCTAGAATGTTTTGTTTTAATGGACTTGAATGGGATTTGATGCGGATTTATGCGAGTTTGGATGGGATTTGATATGGGATTATATAACCCATGGGATTTTGAGGATTCTTTATGGTATATCCATCTATATATATATATATATATCACGCATCCTATTTTCACACAAATCCATGTGCTGATAGGTTTTGAAAACGGATCACGCTACATGGTGCGGTTGGCAATTTAAAAGCCTCCACGAAAACCATGAAGCGTTTTGGATCATTGGGGAAATTACCACCAACCATCTCAAACAGCGCTTAAGAATTTTGAAGGACCACGCCTAACCCAAGTGAGCCATGAAATCTTTACCATTTTTTCCATTTCAATTAATACTAGTCGGTTAGCTTATAACTAACCCAGGTAGTACAACTCCCGGATAATGCTAATAACTCATGATGGGTATAGTATTTTAACTATCCCATCATGATCCTATCAAACACCCTATAAATGCATGGTCCCAACAAAATGAGGAATTTCTCAACCAAAAAACCCAGATTTCTAGGGGATGTTTAATATGGGGGAAGGGATTAGTCCCCCTGGCTATTTGTTCGATCAATTCCCAGCGACGGATGCTCCATTGAACACGGCGAAGGCCAGAAGCTGCCAGGCTTGCTGGCGCTGCAACTTGTTGAACAAGCTTCCGGGTTTCTCCTTGGCCTTTGACATGGCTAAAAATGGACGATCCCTCAATGCAATTCTTATAGTATAAATTCTTGTAGTATACATTGTATATATATATATTTATATGTGGTATGTATATATAATATATATATATATGTACATGTATATATATATATATATATGTATATATATAATAAGATCATATGATGGTAAAATGGCAAAACATGGGATGATTATGATCCCTCAAAGTAATCTATGGGAAGTCTGAAGGAGGGGGGAGACCTCAATTCTATTGGAAAAACTGTGGGAAGATGATGATAAAGCAGTGGAATTGGCGGTACAATATTTTCAGACAAAAACATATTTATGGAGTAGCTTAGGAACCAAAAAGTAAAGGACAAACATCTAGGTGAATTTTTGTTGGTTGATTCTACGTGAGTCTGTTGATTCAATCAACACACCTCCATTTCTATTGGCTAATGTGGGTACACAAAATATGCCAGTCGAACTTCTTCGGGATGATTAAACACACCTCATGATGCGTGTGCCACATTAAAGAAATTCCAATTAAGGTTGCACACGTCCCATATGTGGGTATATCCCTATCTACTCCAGATCAAATCAAACTCAATACCCATTATACATCCAATATCATGGAATGTCATCCATTTGCCCCCCGATACACCCATTAAGTACGTGATTTTTGTGGCTAAACTTGGCTGTTTGGTCCCTCCACACTGGATGATGCCCCCCTCACTGTGTACCTATCAAAATCCTCATTGACATGTCTTCTAAAATGGATGATACTTCAATTTATCGCCAGAGTTCAAGATGACACATATCTGAAACCAGATTCATATAAACATATGTCCACATGTTTCCATACATCCTTTCAGATTTTCATGGACTTTCAATGATTTTCCCTGACTTCAATGGTTTCCCTACATCCCATCCCATCCCATTCCGCGCCTCCCTGATCTCCTGGCTCACCGTTCGCTGCACCGCGGCTTCGCGCTCGCAGCGCTGCGTCCGGCGGTGGAAGACCGTGGCCACGTGGCCCAGGACTAAGGACACGACGCTGGCCACCACGAAGGTGAAGAAAGGGAGCATGGGAACGGGAGCCACGTTCACTCCTGGGATCTGGTGGATTTCTGGGCTTCTTTCAACCAACTTAGAACTAATCTTGGGGGGCATTCACCCCTGGTGGAGTTCTGGGGGGTTTATAAATCAACTTAGAACTGACTGAGGGGGGTCAAGTTCCGCCTAAGATCCCTATAAGTTGACGTTAAAATATCTTAGAATTATAGTTAATGGATTTAATCCCTTCCTAAAATAAAAGACCCCAAAGAAACCATGGTTTGGGAATTTACAGATATTTGGAACCATCTAGTGGGTGTTTAATACTAGGGAAATTAGACTTATGGGAACCCACATCAGGTTAAATGGAACATGGAAATTTCTGGGTGATCGATGTTGATTTCGGGTTGGGAACAAAAAAAAATGTGGTCAAAATTCTGGGTGAAATCAGCTGATTGGTTGGGTGCGAATGCGATCACTGCATTTTTTTGGTTGGCTTGGTGAATTCATCGTTTTCCATGAACAAGGTGGATGTACGTAAATGTTCTGAAATCTTCACTCCTCATGGTTGCTTTTATGCTCCGGTAATCCAGCATTTTTCCATGGAACATGGCCATAGGTCAGAAGTAAGCCATGTAAATCAATGTAAATTATCCTAAATCAATAGGCCCCAACTTCATCTTCATTCATTTTCCGCGTCAAATTCCCGGAGGATACTGAACAAACAAATGACATCCATTCAGCAAGGGCTGCCAACCATGGAAACCTCACCTTACTGAATGGATTGGGGCGAAGCTGACCTTGCTTTTCTTTGGTGCTTAAGTAATGACCATACGTCCCAATGTGATGATTGGGTGGCTGAAAGTATTTGCAATACTTGGATTGCTATACTCCTTTCCAAGCAGTTATAACTATAGATTATTTCCATGTAGTTGGTAGAAAAGTCTGATATGATATATATGTTTTTTGGTGATGCAATCATCTGGAATGAGCCTCGTTCTGGTGAATAATCCCAGTTCTCTTCGGATGGAGGTGTGAACTCCACCATTTTTGGATGGCCATTTGTGGCACAGAACCCAACTTCTTTCAAGCTGAATCCAAATTGGGGAATCTGAAGGGTGCTGGAGAATCAGTAGTTGAGTTCTAAACAATTCTTTACAAGAACGGGATGGTAAAGATGGGATATCCTGCGAAGTTCCCTCCAATTCATTGGGAGTTTATTGGTTGTGTCACCCAAGATGCCCAAAGATGTACCATGATACATTGGTGGTGTCACGATGATGCACGCACAAGACTTGTAGACTATTGTAGACATGCGTAAACGACAATCATCCCAGCTGCACGGGGGGAGGATATTCTTCAAACAAGTGTAGTTTGGATGTCTCTGAAAATGAGGATAAATAGGGTCATCCCCAACTTATGGCTATTTTATGCCATCTTCAAAACGTTAAAATTTCATGAAACATGATCAACTCCCACAATCTGATCAATCATAAAAGTGACTCATTGTTCTGCAACGATCAAATTTATGATGATGGACATCAACCCACTTTTTTGTCGTGCCCCAAAGTTTCATATGAGCAGTGTTCAAAGTCCCTCTATCATTCCAGTATACTGGTTGGTTTATAGGGATTCCCTTTTGGTATTGTAATCCCCAATATATTGGCTAGTATAATCCCCAAACTAATCATCAACCAACCAGGGAGTAGCAGCCACTGCTCATTCCTGCACCACCTTGGATGGTTGAAACCCAACAAAAATCATGGGATAAACTTACCACCTACCAACTGGTGATTCGGATTTCGCAACCATCCACAGTAGGTTTACCCTCTGGTAATTTAACATAGCTATGGAAAATCACCATTTTTAATGGGGAAATCCACTATAAATGGTCATTTTCAATAGCTATGTTAAATTACCAGAGGGTATATAAATTCAACCAAACACTGCACCGAGTCGCCAATCTCATTGTCGCTCCAGTTAAGGTTGAAGGCACACAACGCCAGTATGGCCAGCCAAGAGTCCACCAAACCTGGATAGTTATGCTAACTCGGTACCAGAAAAACATGGGAATATAACATATATAGTCAAATTTCGGTTAATAGTGGTTAATAATTGTAAAACATATATATATATATATATAACTACATATATATATATGTATATATAATATGCACCATTATTATTATGGTTATATAATGGTTATATATATAGTAACCCCCAAAAGATACCGAAAAGGAACTTCCCACTAAAATTCATGCGGTACAAAAATAACAGTGTTCTATCGATTTAGGTGTAATTGTTGAGAAAATCTCGAGAAAACCCATTGCCCCAGAAAGGCATAAAAACACAATTGGAAGTGCTGGGAAGCAGGTGTCTTGGAAAGGAGTAGTAATCACCACTGGTCACCTTTCAAACCCATTCCTTTCCAACATGCTCAAGTCGAGAAACTGTACTTCCCATACTCATCCAGAAACAGCAAGATTCGGCCTCTTTTGCTCTTCTTCAGCGATGCAGGAGGCGTGAGCCAGACATAAAGCAGCATTCCAAGCTTGACAAATGGCCAAAGTCCACTGAGACCTATAACCAATACGGCGATGAGCCATGCACCTCGAAAGCTCAAGCAACACATGCTGATGTTACGTCATGGCTTGTGAAGTGCATATCATTTCTCCTTGAACTTGGGAATTCGTGCGAGAGTCATGATGGTGATCTCTAGTAATCAAGGCATGTGGATCCTCTATTGCGACCAAAAGAACACTCTCACGATACCAAGTAATAAACTGTTCGAGGGCTTTATAATTAACAATAATTAAATGAGGTCCTGGCACACTCTCTTCTGAAATCAGTTGCAGGGTACCACCAAAATAGCCTCCCCGCAAATGTGGTATTTGAAAAGTTTCAAATTGTGATTCATCTCCAAATTATTCAGTCTTACCAGCGTCAAGAAGGCAAAAACTAGCCATGATGCTCCCGTTTACTATCTTCTATTTTTTCCGTAGTATCTACCTTGCCTCATCATAAATTATCTACCAAAAATCTTAACTCAAACCAGCAGAAGGAAGAAGCGAGTCCCTGAACTAAAGCAATATACCTTTTCTATTTGATTCATCCCTACCCCTCTAGAGGGGGAGGGCGGGGTGGGGGGACAAAACCAACCTGTCGAATTCCACTTTTTTTTGCTTGGAAACCCTGGGATAGTGATCCACCCCCCCAAATGGAATTGTAAAGCAACATTTCTTAACAAGCCTTGGGCACTGGTTAGAAAATACTTGCGCTTAGGAGCTAAGCGCAAGTATGATGACGGCAGCGCAATTTTTGGAGGGATGCCATCCCTACACATGTGCTGCTTCAGTCTGATATGTGCTTGGCTCCTCCGGAGCTAAGCGCTAGTATTTAATTTTCATCTGCTTGCCAATGACATGGAATGATGAGGAATATTGATCATTGAGAAAGCATGATTGCAAAAATGGAATTTTGAAATGAAATTTCAGTACGACTCCCCCCCCCTCAAATTCCATTTTTAAGAGGGTAGGGATTTTGATTTGTGTTCAGGATACGCTTTGCGGCGAACCAACATTGCAATATGACCTATTTCAACAAAAACAACACCAACAAAAACACACAGTATTATTATGCATTATTCCATGTTCATTCTTAAAATGTACCTCAGGATTTCTTTTTGGGTTGCTTCCAGTGTCACAAAATCACCCCTCCAGGGCACCTCCTTTGATGCTATCCCTCGACAGAGTCATCACTGAAAAGGAAAAAGCTGGACCAATGGTGACGACCTCATCTCCTACAGGGACCCTGCAACCCTGGACGGATCATATTCAACGTCGCTTTTCCCGAAAAAGAAACAGGTCTACAATGTGGGGTCCCCGAAAAAAAATAGCTAAGTTTGTTTATAACTCCATGATGTATGATACTTATATATCCCATATGCTCCATGTATGGAATATGTACCAACATTTACCCTAAAAATGGCCCAAATGTTGGTAAATGTTCCAGCACCATGGAGCAGACGGGTATACTTAAAATTACGTTTTGTCAGTGGGGTTTGGAAACCAACTTTTAACTGGAGAGCCCCACATTGCACCTTCCCTTCTCGATATTATGATACCACTTTCCATGGATGCAGCGGACTATCCAACCAACTGGTTGAACAAATTAAAACCATGGTAGACAATCAATGGATGAAAACAATTTTAATGCCAGTTCTAAACCTCAAAAAACAGCCTTCTAAATTCTGGCTGAATTACATTTGCGAACCTGAAAATAACTGAAAAACCGGGCCATTCCTGGTCACGTCACGACGTATACGACGTGAGGTCATTCTAAGTCATCGAAATGAAAAACCACTTGAGTCATAGGCATCAGCATCAGGATTACTCTGATGAATGGTGATTTAATGGGATTTAATGGTGCTTTCATGGGATTTAACTATACCCCCCATTATTGGCTTATAATATCTTATTAGTTAATCCCCAATAATCCCAGTTGGGAAATGACCAAAAACATCAAAAAACAAGAAATCACTCAGCAAATCCGGATCTCCAGCCCGGAAGACGATGTTCACCACGGTTCCCAGGCCCAGGTCTGAAAAAAAGAAGAGGACCATTGTGGCGACCACAAAAAATGGGTACCTGGAGGCAGGGTGTTCTTAGGGATTCAATAGATTTCAATATCCCAATACTGATCAAATGCCCACAATATCCAAAACTCATCCGAAAATCAGATTGGAACCTGAAAAATGAACCAAACACATCCAAAAATCAAAAATCATATTAAAACATATCAAAACCTGAAACATTAGCATAAAAACATCCCAAAAAAAAATCATCGAGACCTGAAACATTAACACCCAAGCTGCGATCTGGCCAGTCCCACAGGCACCGCGGGGTGTGTCGCCAAGGGCAGTTCCGCCAAAGCCAAGGAGTCGCCGTCTTCACTGCCGTCTTCATGGGAAATCTGAGGGGAAAACAAGGCGCAAAATCCTGAGCGAACTTGACCCCTGATGGGTCATTTCTGGGAATCATCATCCACAGAAATATGATGAAATATGTTTATATGTTTGTTTGGAACCTTCACATGTTCAGGAAAGAACCAGAAAATAACATACCTCCAACATGACGACCCTGGCCATGAGTTGTTTTTTTTGCGACTTTCCCTTTTTCATCAGTCCTGAGAGGGCCAATAAGGAGGACAACAGCAAGAGTGAAAGGTTCACTCGACCTCACCGAGCGGCCCGCTGGATCTACCTGGTTGATAAGTTAAGTAAGTTCCCCTATGAGTTACCCTCTGGTAATAGCTGACATAGCTATTGAAAATGGCCATTGAAATAGTGGATTTTCCCATTGATCATGGTGGTTTTCCGTAGTTTTTTGTATGTTTACCAGAGGGTAAAACTAGTTATAATCATCCCCAATAAGCCAATAGTACAATTCCCTATGCTAACCCATCAACTCCATGAACCGAGGTATTTCTAATAGTTCAATTGTGTATGTTGTGTATGAAGTACCCATCTCTGGATTCATGTTGAATAGCTCTCAGGTCTGAATCACAAAAAACTGATTTCCTCCCCTGCATTAAAAGCCTGATCATTTCTCCCGCATGGAATACTTTTCCCAGAAACCATGCCCATTTTTCGTTCCATTCCAAACATGATAAATAGAAAAAACACATATATTATATATATGATGATGATGATGACTTGAATTCCCAAACCTTTCTAATCCAGCCCTCCACTGGCGTGGTGCCTTCAGGCCCGAAATAGACTTCGGTCTTTCCACAGGGCGGAGTCGTCTGCAGGACCTGCGTGACCACGTCGTTCATGGCGTGGTGCATCCTGCTGACGGAGGACTGGAGGATCTTCTCGAAAGAAGGGACATAGCCTGGGACGACGGATGAGCTGGTGGAATTTCATAGGGGTTTACCATGTAATTACCATCCCAACATGACGACTCTTCCATGGGGACTTGGACTACTTAGTGACTACTTTCTGCAACCAGGGACGATTTTCAGGGTCTATGCTAGTCTATCCAATCTGCAAGGGGGGTTGCCACCTCACTTTCCTTTTCAAGTTTTAGAATAAACTGCTCCTGCCACTGCACTCCTGCCTAGCACCAAATGGCCTGGCTGCAGTACCAAGGTGAAACCTGTGCTTCTTGTCTTTCCCAAACCCGGTTTTGCATTGGACAACAAAATAATCCTTCTGCCTTCCTTGCACAACTCTGGAACATCTGGAACCACTTGATGGCGTATTTTCTCACCGCCTAAAGAAACAATTTCAGAACCCATCTCAAAATCTGCACACCTAACCCCCCTATATAGATTCCTCAGATTCTGCCAACATCATCCAAGCAACCACTCAAAATCACCTTCAGCAATGTTGTAGCCACCTGAGAAGGGTTAAATTTGCACACCTGCTGAATTTTTGGTCGATCGTAGTCAAAATTTTGCGATAATTAAACCATCGCATGATTTGTCAACAAGACCTGACCAACTGATTATCAACGCAAAATCCAATCCAAAATATTTTATGTTTAATGGTTTCGATCGCGTTCATCCATCATAATGCTGGATTCTATCAATCACCAAACCTTTCCCTAGTTCTGTTGGTTACATGATGTTCGGAGGTCATCGTATCTGACTATAGTCTTCGCGGTGACCATGCTGAAACATCATGTTCTCCATTCAAAAATGGACACCGGTCATTTGCAACACCAAAGAAGGGTCATTTTGCAACACCCAAATTCGGTCACGCGATTTTAAATGGCCCCCCTTGCATCAAAAACAACCACTTTGGGGTATCCCCTATGTCTGGGCAGCCTGGGCACGTCCATGTATATATATATTATATTAATATTGATATTGCTTGCCACAAAAGATCCTCTTCTATACCCGCAGGATATCTCCACGATGTCCCTCAAAATCAATCCCATTGGTTCATACTTATAATATATCTCATTAAAATGCCTGTCAAATCCCATCATTGTTGGTCATAAATCCCCTGATATATCGAATTAGTTTTATATGTTATATATTCCCAATCAAGCAAGCAACCCCTATCCCTATGGACCCCAGCGCATGAAGCTCTGTTTGCAGTACAATTTAGGACGCATTGGACTCACATGGAAAAACAGAGCCTCCAAAATCCCATTGTTTCATAGTTATACCCCATTGAATTCCAAGTAATATCCCGTATATCACCCTGATATATACCAATGATACCCACAACCTCCTATTTTCAAAAGAGACTCAAACATTCCTCTGATTCTTGACATTTAATGATCATAAATGATATATCTATCTATTTATCTATCTATCTATCTCTCTATCTATCTCTCTATCCATCCACCTATCTATGTATCTATCTATCTATCCATCTATCTGTCTATCTATCTATCTATCTGTCTATTTATCTATCTAATCTACTCTAATCGAATCTAATCTAATGTATCCATTTCTGTCTCTCTCTCTCTCTCTATCTATCTATCTATCAATCTATCTATCTATCTATCTATCTATTGATTTATCTATTTATCTATCTATCCATCTTTTTATGAATATATCATATATCTATTAATATATCTAATTTATCTTATCTATCTATCTATCCATCTATCTATCTATCTTATCTTACCTCTTCTCTTATCATACTATCTATCTATCTATCTTATCTAATCTAACCTAACCTAATCTATCTATACCTCTAGATTCTATATCTCCATATCTCTATATCTCTATATTTCCAGATACCTATATATCTATATATCTATATATCTAAATATATATATATATATATATATATCTTTATCTGTCTATCGATCTATCTATCTATCTACCAATCAATCAATCAATCCATCCATCCATCTATCTATCTATATCAAACCACTGTACCCGATATGATATACCATAGTTGTATCCCATTAAAATGCATTCAATATGGGAAACCCAATATTCAACCTACCCTCAGGGGTTAGCGATGGCTTATCATTGGCTTTACCACATCAAAATATTGAGATCACATTGAAAAACATCAACACATCCCCTTAGTTCATAGTTATATCCCACACAAATCCCATGAACATACCTAAACAAATAAATATAAATATATATATATATACATATATATATACGGGACAATTCCACTCACAATTCCATGAACATCTCATTGAAATATATTTAAAACCTATCCAAAATATGGCAATTTCATTAAAAGACGGCAAAAAAATATTTGAAATCCCATGAAATCCCTCCAAACATCCCCTGGGTTTCCTCCCAAACCTATCCTCCGGCACGTCGCCTCTGCCAGCGACGGATCCAGTGATCCGCACGGCGCAACTTCCGCCACGGGCTGCGAGACGTTCAGCTGCAGCTGCCGCAGGGCCAACGGTGCCTCGGGGCCCACGAAGGTGCCATTGGCGGAGGCCACCAAACCTCAGCTGGAGCATTGGGATTTAAGGGAAGTCTGGAAAAACAATCATGATCCCTGGTGCTCCAAATACCGTCTCAGAAGGTGTTTGAATCCCAAAAATCAGCACCAAGTACAGTCTCAGAAGGTGTTTGGAGCCATAGGGGATTGGATCATTGATCATTGGGATGATTTTCTCAAGGGAATTTCGGGAAGAAACCTGGCTTTTTGGAGCCTCTGGTGGGGTTGATTCAATGAAAATTTGGGATTTAATCATACTGAACCATTTCAGGAGCCGATTTATTGAAGGTGCCCACCATGTATAAAGTCTATGTAAGAGCCATGTAAGAGGACATACCCCCAAAATGTGGCTTTTAGAGACAACAAGCTGGCTATTCAATGGATGGGTTCAAAGGAATTACCATGGTTTGCTGTAAATTTGCCCTTTGCGGCCATTGTTTTGTGGATTTTTTCTGGTGGCCTATGATTTTTAGGGAACCATTTAAGTACGTGATTTTTCTTGGGACTATTTGATTTGGTTTTGATATGGATCGATCTTGATGGATTTTGTTTCAGGATGTCTCTATGGACCAGCAAGCCGTGAACAAATGATCGATATGTTGGTTTGGGTGGCCTTAATGTAGAAAAACATGGAACTTTTGGCAATACCGAACCTCATTTATTTTTTTTAATGGGATGTTCGTTTGGACTACTATATATATATAATTTTATATCTGTATATTTATATATATGTACAACTTTTTGTACGGAATGATTATATGGTCATGATCGAAACATGGGATGTGTTTAAGATTGTTTTTGGGCCTCCTAGGTGGGATTGATCAAATGAATGATCGGTGTTTTTTTAACTTTAACCCATGTGATTTCAGATATCTATGGGATACTTTTTAAACTTCACCCATCAAACTGGAACAATGCACAATTATATCAGGGTTCAGATAAGGGAGGAGGAGTTGTGCAGAGGATTTTGATAGGTACAAGACACAAAGCATAGGGTGCGCAACTACAAAATTCGATGCTTGGTACCTTTTTCGCAGCTACAAAATACAGAACACAACTTAATTTGACTCGGAAAATAATTCAAAATATGCATTACAAAAAACCAATGCATCTGAAGTTGAAAAATAGTTTAGAATCGGAAATGCTAACATGAATTTTCCCAATAATATTTTGTAGTTGGGTCTATGCCATCCAAAGTTCCGACCAACATAATTTCAGTAAACATTTTGGGGGTGACGGCGTGACGTCGAACTAAATCGTACAGATTTTATGGATGTTTCAACTTCCTCAACATGTGTAATTACAACTGACTACAAAATGCAAATGTTTTTTTTGTTGGATGCTTCAACTATTCAACTTGTACAACTACAAAATGAAAATGATATTTTGTGTTGGATGCTTCAACTAACTCAACATATACAACTACAAAATACAAATGAGGATTTGAAAGGAAACAACTACAAAATGAATGCAAATACAAAAAGGTTGGCTCAACTCCACTTTTTTGTACAAAACGACCCCTGGCTGGCAATCTGTACTGTAGCCCAAGTCCTCCCCTTTATGTAGCTGTTATTTGATCCCGGATACAACTATCAATTCATTAACATAAACTAACATACTGACACCCCCATGTCACCGTTTTAAACATGTGAAACCGTTCGAAGATCTATCGCATTCTATCCCGCCGTTATCGCCAACGTGGAAAAAACAGCCAAGAAACAGCCGAAGTCCTGGAATTGATCCACCTCCATGGTGTTTAAAGTATGCTGCGACACCATCGCCAGGGTTTCAGCCCGTGCCATCACATGTCCTTGCTGGAAAATCCCACCATTGGATGAATTTCCCTGCAATAAAGATACACCTCCAATAACTTCCACGTAGAGGCGATTCTGCATTGCCAGCCAAGTAGGGTATGTACGGTTACAATATCTTGCAATGTATAGTAATGTCATATGATTTCGGGAATGAAGTCATACATGGTGGAACTGGTCCCTGGCTCCAAGTTTGTACTCATTTCTGTCGATGTCTCAAAAAGCAATCGCTGAGGGTATGCAAACAAAATATTAGTATTGGTTCTGGTTTACAAACATTGTACATTAATCAAAACTGATGAACCACTTGCTTCTTTTGTATATAGTCAATACATGTCAATACTCATTATACTCAGAGGTAATGGCCATCCCTCCACGAGAATCCCACAGTTGTTTCAATCCCTATCGGGTGATGTAGCTGGCCAGCCCTGATTCTACCCCAAAAATTCCCTGCTTCAGCTCAGAGGCCTTGAAGGGAATCATTCCCCTTACCAACCAGCCTTTCAACTGGTTTTTCACATTCAAATAACATTAGGCTCTCGATCTGCCTATTTGGACGCGCTCCTAAGCTTCTCAACCAGGACTCCCAGTTGCAGTTGCACTTGAAATTCTTCCAGCAAAGGTCTCTCCTCGCAGTGACTCAAAAATTGGACACCCTCTCTATCCCATGTTGACCTCACGTTCCCTCCGGCTCAACCACTGTTTAGCCACCACCAACATGATGTTTCACCATGTTTCACCATCATTTGGCTGTTTCACCACTATGAAACTATTAATTAAACGACCATGTTTGTTTTTGCTCCAAAATGGGCCAAAAAATTGGCCAAATCCTATCCCATGGGATGGGCGTCTCCTGCGTCAGCGTCTTGGGGTCGACGGACCGCACCTGCGCCTGCAGCTTGGCACCGAGTCTCAACTCCTTGAAGGAAGCAGTGGACCAAACCTGGGATGTTGAGGGCGGGGGTGCTTCGTTGTATGGCTAGGGGTAATAAACTGGTAGTACTTCTGGTCATGTTTAAGATGGTCCAAGATGGTTTGAGTTGAAAAATGACTAGTTGAAGTCCTTCTGTATGTTTGCTCATAGCCGTTGATGGTGGTTGGCCGCAAACTTGGATCATCATTGAGTCGAAACGTAAATGTAGAGTAAAAACATGTTTGGATTCCAGGTTGGCCAAAACACACTTTTTATTCTTTGTCTCCTCTTCCTGACCTTCCTCCTTGTGAAATACACTGGAAACCACCTACTGGAGCAGATCCGAAGCAGAAGCATGAAGCTCCGTGCCCATCCGCAAAGAACAGGTTTGACACATGAATAAAACATAGGACCCATGTACCAAAAAGGGTAAGGTGAGTCCTATGCCATGGGTCCTGTGAATACATCACATAGCTCTGTTGTACACAGGTATAGTAGATGGCATCTATGCCTATGAATCTGACCCGCGCAAGACAGCCAATCATGGAAGGCACATACAATTGTTGCAAAACCTACACCTCACCAATGAGGAACCTGTGGCTATGAGAGAAATGGCGATGGATGAACATTGAAAGAATGCTTCAAATCGATAAAAAGGGATCTGGGGATGGAAAGTAGCAGACCTGCTTGGTTGCCATCATGAAGCCACCCACAACCGTTCACCATACCCTGGCATGGCCAGCCACATGAGAACCACTACCTTGGATGGCCAAACTCCCCGGAACAAAGCTGTTGAAGCCTTCCACAGTCAATTCCTGCAGCCAAGAATAGGAATCTAGAAATCATTAACAGACAAATGGGGATCATCGTAGATATTAATATTGAGCAACAAAAAAGAGGAGTTAAACCTACACAAACATGTGTTTAATCGACCACAGGATACAGTGCGGTTTATTTTCTGCATAAAATTTCCCTTGACCTAAGTATGGGAGTCCTTTGATGCTGACCGCAACGTATGGCTTAGCAAAACAAACAACAATTATGGCCAAGTGCCCTTCGATCCACTTACAGAAGACGTGGATCATAACCCAATTCTGCTGCTGACTATTGTTTACTGGCTAGAGTAGACTTTAAGTGTCATTTCTGCTGCTTGTGTCCCCATTTCCATGTGTGGTAGCCCCAGTTAGTTCTGCCTTATTTAATGCAATAAAACCATGACATACCATGACCATGTTTGCTAGTGAAATGAAATTCTCAGTTTCTGTAATCCCACCTTTTTCCAGCTCGAAAGCCCATTTATCATTGTAAATCCCGTATTAAACAGGCTGAACATGACGTATAAGTACTGAACACCCTGCCTCCGTATAGCTTCGCAGCGTGGTTCCCGCAGAATCGATGGTCACGGAGCGATTGATGCCTGGAGTAAGACGAAATTCAGCAAAGTTGGGAATGTAACCAATGGGTTTCAATCCCTCAGAAAAATGTTGAAAGTTTGTTAGGATCATGAACCCATTTTGCCAAACAGAGTCTTGATTTCACTTCGATATTTATTAAAAACAGAGCTAATGACAATCGTTGAGAAGACAAAACTAAATACTAATACTAAGATAATTCAAGAACTATTCTTCCACCAGAACGACTTTTTGAGGGCAGAATGGGGGTCGAGGGATGCCCAATCAGCAGGCGCGAGTCAGAAGCCACTCAGGGGGAATGAATGGAAATTTCACGCACGAGGTTTGATACTTTTAACTTTTAATGAAACCACCAAGCACAAATTATCTGACAATGTAGTCTATAATCGTCTTTTGGAGGGCAGCAAACTGACTTCAAGGGTGACATTCAAGGGTGACATGTCCACTCTCTCTCTCTCTCTCTCTCTGTCTCTCGCATGACAGGCGTTCCGAGTTGTGACCACTTGAGGTTGTAGTCACAAGGAAACACCACCAAATCTGTACAGTACAACAATACTTCCCTCCAAAGGGAAGACTAAAAGTGACTATGACATATACACGACATGCCAGAATCAAAAACGAAAACAACAACCACCAGTGTCTGTCTAGATACCCAGCATATCCAAAGGAATCTTCTGAGGACGAATCCTCTGTATAATGCCAGCAACCCTTTCTGGTCGACGTTGCACCAATGATCTTAACAACTGCGCTGGAGGGAAGGTGCCCCAATTCACCAAGGTGACTCCCGGACGCGCGGCGGGTTCCGGGGGCAGAGGAGGATTGCTCGCCAGGAAGGGTGCCAGTTGAACCAACACAGAGGATAAAGCGGCTGAAGCTTGCTTCTCCATTAAGGGCTCTAGTTGGGAGCAAGCAACCTCTGGCAATTCCTGGCAGCATGAAACCACTCAATCATCTTTGGTTTGAACCATGCACCACAGGTGTATCAAGGCCCTCTATATGAAACAGTGGTACAGCAGCATGATGTAGCATGCTTTGCCTGACTACCTGATTCATCCTGATTCCAAAGCAACACAACAGTTCCTAAGTCCTCTCAAGTCCTCGTTGATGAAATCCTTCAAGGCAGGCTCAAACTGGCTCAAGGCACTGTTGAAGACCGAATCCGTGCCATGTAAGTGCAACATACTCATCACAAAGGAGATGTAACACCTGGCCGACACTTCCAGCAATCTATCAGCTCGTATTTTGGAAGCTACTAGTCCTGATAATCATCAACCATCATTGGTCAATCATAAATCCCCATATGCTCCACTGTTCTCCCCATCCTTCACCATGTGTTTTCTGATCCCAATCACCCCCCCAACCCCCACCTGGTCACTTCCACCTTCCCCAAGGGCACCACCACCTGGGACCTTGGTTCCAGCACCGGCTGCACCGCAAAAGCCAGGTCCGCCGTGACGTTGTCCAGGGCGAAGCCGATTCGCACCGCGCCGTTGCTGACCAGCACCGTGCAGAGCAAGGAGGCGCGGAGGTGCAGGGCGAAGGCCGGGGAGAGCTCAGTGCTGGTGAGGTCTGTAGCATTCAAGCCTGGGAAAACGTTGAGATGGGATTATATAGTGTGGAATTTTTGGGTGTGGTCTTTTTGAGTTTGAACATGTTTGAAGTGAACATGTGTGAAATCCTTTTTTTGGGCGAGATTTTGCAGTGAAACCAGGAGAGAAAAACCTGGTTTGGGGACGATTTTCATGGAACACTTTGAACAAAACTCATGCTTGATGGGGATCTGTTTGTTGTTTAACCAGCGGAAATAGTGGTGATGAGGACAAGGATGAGGATGAGGATGATTCGGATGAGGATGATGAGGATGATGATGATGATGATGATGATGCTGCTGCTGATGATGATGA
>Ga0126342_10009466_pt1 | contig 17467 bp, 18 predicted proteins | sample Cyp1metagenome_FD_92528 | JGI IMG/M metagenome (GOLD analysis project Ga0126342, IMG submission 92528) | Coral microbial communities from Lord Howe Island, Old Settlement Bay, Australia - Cyphastrea 1 metagenome | ecosystem: Host-associated > Invertebrates > Cnidaria > Coral ... | reverse complement strand
TGGTTATTGATGGTTATTGATGGTTATTGATGGTTATTGATGGTTATTGATGGTTATTGCTTTGGGCAAGAAATGTCAGTGCATTTGTAGCAGCTCTTCTCTCTGATTCGCAATTGATCTCGACCTTGGTCTCTGCCAGTGGGATGCGAAGATAGAGGAGGTGGAGGCCGGGTGTGCAATGGGATGCAATGGGTGTGCAAGTGCAAGGTCAGTGCATCTCCAATGTATCTTCTTGGTATTCTGCTGTCAATCTTGTAGTAGGTACTCGAGCACTGAAACAGCGTGTTTAAGAAGATTGAAGAGCACTTGAGTCATGCGGATGCCTTTTCATCCTTTCTTCATCTTTCTCTACGAAAGTAAACAGAACTTTGTGCGGAACTTTCTTCTGCGTCTTCTCTTTTCATGAGACATACTGAGGCCGAAAATGTGGAAACTGGCGCTGCAAGTTCCGAGGCACAGCCAGTGGCGACCAACAAGAGACAGTATCGCATGTTCATCATCTGTATTGTATGTTCACTGCATATACTCAGTATACTTACTACACTTAGTATACTTAGTATACTTAGTACAGAGACTGCATGTGACTCATATGCATCACCTATCATATGGTATACGTAATACATTGGAATACAGAAAATACTCAGATGAAAACGAGGATGCATTATTCAAAAGCCTAGATGGATCTGTGCAAAAACGTGTATGTTGATGTAGCTTAGCTTCGAAAAAGAGTTGCAAGGTTGAAAGTTGAAACTATACACTAAGTACACTACTGACATGATCCCCCGCATGAGTTACAGTTGAACTACGCGGAACTTTGCGGAGCCATGTAATTTTACTTTTTCATGGCTGACAACGCTGGCCCCAGTGGCATTTGAGAGGAGACCGAATGAAAGCCACGAATGGAGGTTGGGCTCTAGAAGGTCATTTGAAATCTTGAGCTTGTCATTTTCGGGACTGCCTGAAATTATGGACGTTGGTCCAATGGACAATACATGACAATACAGATTGCTTGACTCTCTGAAAACGACTCTCTCACATTGGTGCTAAAAGCGTTGGGAGTTTGGTCGCCTGATAGCTGCTTGATTGATTGTTGTTTTGTTATTTCTTCATGTTTTTTCTTATCTACATTAATTTATTAAATGATATTATTATCTACCGCCTGCGTCAGACTTTCCAGGTTTGTTCGTCCGAAAGATGATCTGACCAGTGATGAGGTCACCGGGTCACTGCTGGGTGTTGTAGTTCGTTGTGGAACAAACGCAGCGTCCATTTGGTCCATGCTCAATGGAAGTGTCGAAGAAAGTACACGGTGCATTGCTTTGACTCGAGAACTGCAAATTGGATGGTCACACCATACCAGCTGCATCCAAATGCTTCTCGGAAGAATATCCATGGATGTTCGTCGTTCCACATGCAGCAAAGACATGCTGCTAGCTCTGGTGGCGTGTGCCATCAGGTCACTATAATTATTACTGTTACATGTTGCTGTTGTAGATTGATTCATAGAGTTGTTGCTTTCGAAGTGCCAACGGAATCTCTGAACGTGGGCTTTGAAAAAGGCGCTGAAGTGCAAGTTTGCAATTCCAAGGTTGTTTACAAGGTGTGCTGCAAGTTGCAACCAGTACTTGAAACGGTTGACAGAGGGTAAGATGTACGAAGATGTGTTTGTTTTTCGTGCAAATATGTTTCTTTCCGCATAAACAAACAGAGGTAGCAGGCTCATCGATGCACATTGCAAAAGGCAGGTCACAGCAGAAAACGATTCTATATCGATTCTATAAATCCTACAATGCTGACAATGCTGACTTGAATATTTATACAAGGATGGGTTGGAGGAAGCTTCCGTTTGAAGATGTTTTTTCCGACCAAGCTTCTGGATCGCAAATATACAATGAATCATATGAATCATATGAATCATGACATCTTGTGGCACATCCATGCAGCATTTTACTTCAAAGAAGTAGAATCAAGCCACAGCAGAGTCAGTGAGAGGCACAACCCGGGGAGCACAAAGTGCTTCCTCCGAGGTGAGCGGAGACCGTCAATGAGATCTCTCGCCGTGGCCTGCGTAGTGGCTCTAGTGGCTGCAAATGCAGCTGGTGGAGCTCCAGAGTTTTTCCACACAGATGGTGCCTGGGCCATGTTGAAAGATGGCGGTGTCAGAACCTGGGGAGATCCAGGCAGAGGTGGTGACTCAAGCTCGGTGAGAGACATGTCCGGTGTAGACATGTTCGGTATAGAGCACGGTGTACAGAGTGTGGTTGCTACAAAGAGTGCCTTTGCAGCGTTGAAGGCAGATGGTTCCGTGATTTCGTGGGGAAAGGCATCAGAAGGAGGAGATTCTCGTGTCAATCTTGACAGTGTAGTGAAGCTAGCTGCATCAGCATATGCATTTGCTGCATTACGAGCTGATGGCGGTGTTGTCTTTTGGGGAAAGCTCAGTGCCGACGAATCAGAAGCAGATGAAGGCAACGATGGCAACGCAGCACAGCACTCCTTGGAGGCCTTGAAGCCCTTGGAACCCTCACACTCCCAAGGAGATGCGGAAGCAGATGAAGCACTGCAAGATTTGGAAGAACTGGATTCATTGGATTCATTGGATTCAGGAGTTGTAGATGTCATCGCTTCCTCAGAAGCTTTCGCTTGTATCAAGGAGGATGGAACGGTCTACACATGGGATGGAGATTTGCTCAAAAAAGTCTATGATGGGGATAACCCTGTGGTAGAAGTATTTGGAGGTCTTTCTTCCTTTGCAGCTTTGAGAAAAGACGGCTCTGTCTTGACGTGGGGGCATCCAGAGTTCGGTGGCGATTCCAGCGCCGTGCGTTCGCACCTGCAAAGCGGAGTGCTTCGTCTCGAACGACGAAGCATTTTTGACCGTGGTTTCATTGCTTGGAAAGCGAATTCCACGGCTGTGATTTGGGGCCACAACAAAAAGGGTGTGCCATTGGAGTCGCAAATTGTCCGCGCAGAGCAGGTCCAATTGAAACACGGCGTTCAACAACTTTTAAAATCATTTAAATACGTTAAACCTCCGCTAAAACCGTTAAAAACTTCGAATGTAACATTGAATTCCTGTGTTTTGTAATCTTTTGTGGTTGCCAGAGTTTGTTGGTGTCCTCTTTGGTGTGATGCACACGGTGACATACTGTAATGGCCATTCTCAAGTTATTCCCTTGGCGGGCTGTGTTCAAAAGGAGATGAGAAGAGATTGTGTACCAGTGTGGTTGCAGGAAAGTTTGCACAATAAAGCCAAAAAAATGCGGATGTCAAGGGAGAGGAGAATACTGATCATAATTAATCATAATGATATCGTAGTGATAGTAATGGTCATAAGACCTGGTGCTTCTATGTGTGATCCAGCATGATCCAGCTGAAGTATATCTCTTGAGTTAACGGCTGAGACACCGCTAAACACCACAGAGACGTGGGTTTGAAATGATTTGAACTGTGAAACCATGTGAAACCCATGAAAACTAAGGAGGCACACCGCAGGTGCTGTGTTGAGACCTGACGGCACCGCTTTTTGTTTCGGAGATCCGAAGACCTTCGGCGACTCGAGCAGCGTCGATCTCTCGAATCTCAGGTCCATCCTTTGCCCGAGATTCGCCTGTGTCGCCATCAAAAAAGATGGTTCCATTGTACCTTGGAATATCTGGAAAGGATTTTGAAGGATTACTTGAGCAACTGAAAAGAGAGTGTTCAACCATGAAGAATCATTAAGAGTTGTGACTTTTATCCTTTTCATATTGCCACTGGGTTCAAGACGTCAGTCCAGGGTCTCTTCAGCTAACGTTTGCACCTCGCAGACTGACATCGATAGATACACTGCAGGTTCTATACAGAAGCAGGTTCAAAACTAAAGCCATGGGTTTCTAACGGTTTCTCATTTTACCCTGTTGCGCTCAGGGTTTCTCTCTTGACAACTGCAAAGCTGTTCAGAGATCACGTTTCCACAAATCGTGTGGCAACACCAAGGGCACGCAACATACAGTATGCTTTCCGCGTTTTTTACTATTTTTGATCATTTCCCACGTCTTACATCATCTTACCACATCTTGCCAGACTGTCTTCTAAATTCTTCCTACATCCTGGCGGTCCTGGCCGTCAGGTAACGTGGGGGCAACGCCTTGGTAGACAAGATCCACCCGAACTGCAGAATGTCGTCGAAGTTTTTGGAACGCCGTATTCCTTTGCTGCGCTTATTCGTGATACGAGTGATATTCCGAGGCCAAACGATCGCATCGTTGCCTGGGGTGACTCGCAGAGCGGTGGACGCACAGACTATCCCAAGAAGCTTCCAAGACATCTTGAAGTCTTTGAAGTCAAGGCAATACATAGCCATTTTGACGGCTCCAACAATGGTGTTTTCATTGCTGAAGTGAGAGATCAAGATTCTCGAGATGTTCTTCACGCTTGGGGAGATCCTCGTTACGGCGCATTGGTTGCAGATGTTTCGGAGCGGAGTTCGGAGCGGAGTCAAAGGAGTCTGCAAACGACAGCCCCGTGCCTCAGCAGTGCCGTAATGACCCGCAACTCGGCTGCCAGGTCCAAGGGCAGCACTCGGCATGACTCGCCATGACCCTAGGCCAACAGCCGAAAACGACGCTGGTTGGTTCAGGCTCGTACAGACAGGAATAGATACACGGAAGTTTCCAGCAGCAAGGAATGGAGCGAGGCCTCGCATCTTAGAAACTCTGTTCTGTGAATTGCTCCTGATCTTGCTTCGTTTCTTGTCACCTTGTGCCCACCACTTCTCAGCCCATCTCAGTTCTTCTCAGACCATCTCAGCTCTCTTCAATTCTTCTCACAACTCTTCTCAACAGCTCTCAAGTCTCTCAAGTTTCTTCTCATCTCGTCCCACCTCAGCTCAACTCTTTTCACTCTTCCCAACTCTTCTCAACGACCCTCACCTCTGCCCACCTCTTCTCAACTCTCCCCAAATCGTCTCAACTCTTCTCACCTCTTGCCGTCTCTTCTCAACTCTTCCCACCTCTTTCTCAGCCCATCTCAACTCTTCTCGCCTCTTCCCACCTCTTTTCACAGAGATACTTTACAATTACACAGAGCTTTTTTTACACTCAGAAGCTTCTACACAGAAGCTTTTGCACAGAGAAGCTTTTACAAAGAGAAGCTGTTACACAGAGCAAGCTTTTACACAGAGAAAGCTTTTACACAGAGAAGCTTTTACGCAGAGAAGCTTGTACACAGAGAAGCTTTTACAGAGAAAGTTTTTTGCACAGATAAGTTCTTTCACACAGAAGCTTTTACACAGAGCAAGCTGTTACACAGAGAAGCTTTTACACAGAGAAACTTTTACAGAGCAAGTTGTTTACACAGAGAAGTTTTTACACACAGGACCTCTTTCACACAGAAGCCCTTAGAAAGAGCAAGCTTTACACAGATAGTTTTTATATACACAGAAAAGTTTTTACACAGAGAAGCTTCAATGTACATAAAGGCAGCAGAAATTGCATTTCCAGAACCGGATTTCCGCGCTGAAGCAAAAAAAAAGACGGATTTGAATTACTTGTGAAAGTTTCCGACAAGGAAAATCACCAACGCCATAATGGAGAAAATCTTCTGCCAAAGCACCATCGCAACCCTGATGCAACCACTCTAACACGATTTACGACCCGCAGCCGCACTATTATACGCACACAGACACAGCAGCGAGAAGCTTTAATACAACCATTCCACTGCGACCAGCGGACACTGAATTGCAAGGCGCAGTAGAACTACGCGCAGCAGCAAGAGAGAGAGAGAGAGACAGAAACTGCAGCTTCAAAACCGGATCTCGACGCCAAAGCGGGAAAACGGCGATTTTGCAGCACTGTTTAAAAGGCATTTTAAAAGGAGAATCACCAGCGCCAAAATGGAGAAAACTCTGCTGTAAAATCACCATTCTCAACTTTGCGTCAGCCACTCCAATACGATTTACGGTACCTGCGAAAGACAATAATATATAAATAATATTACGCACGCAGCCGCCGAAGCGAGCAGCCTTTAAGCAGCCACGCCAATGCGATCTGCAGAGACTGAGTTGCCAAGCACAGTAGAATCGCAACACATTGCTTGCGAGCAAGTTGCTTCGATGCAGCAATTCCAATGCACAAAGTATCTCAACACATGCAAACTACCATAGAACAGCGTCACCAGAGAAAAAAAGGTCACTTGGAAGCCTCGATTCCAATGCCAGCGCAGTTCGAGCTAGATTCGGACCCAAACCGACGACGCCCAACCCCGCCGCGCATGCGAGCCAACGTTTTTCCGCAACCTCCGTTTGCCTGAAAGAAGTACAACTTTTCGTTCAAATCCAAACATTCAAACCACGGTCGAATCACATCATTGATGTAGCAGGTCCATCGCGATCTAAGACATGCAAAACACACTGGTTGGCTCTACTCTTCTCCATTCTACTCTACTCTAGTCTGCTCTATTCTATTCTACTCTACTCTAGTCTGCTCTATTCTACAGTATTCTATTCTACTCTAGTCTAGTCTGGTCGACTCTACTCTTCTCTACTTTGCTCTACTCTCCTCTAGTCTAGTCTACTGTACCCTACTCTACTCTTCTGCACTTCAGGTACATGCCAACTAACTAGACATAATGATCTTTTGACCTCCTCCGCCTCCTCCTCCTCCTCCTCCTCCTCCTCTACTTCAAGCACATTCCATCTAGGCTTAATGATTTTTTGAGCTACTCCTCTACTTAAATGATCTTTGGTTTCGCGAGAATGTAACTTCATGATCTCTTAACGCGGGTGCCAGCTGAGCACAATAATCTTTGGGCTAGTGAGAATGTGACTTAATGATCTCTTAACGCAGGTGACCACTGGACACAATGATCTTAAGGCCAGTGAGAATGACTTAATGATCTCTTAACGCAGGTGCCCACGGGACACAATGATCTTTGGTTAGTGAGAATGTTCACTTTCCGCAACTCGGAGTTTCCGCAATGAAACTTCCTTTGATTATCATACACATATTGTAACTGAAGGATGTCCAAGGATATTTTTAGTGAATTGTTTGCTGCATATCAGATATCATTGGACATGTACAGATAGTTTGACCCTGCCATATCATATAGTCGATTGTTCCTCTTTCTCATACATACTTGATCATAATCGCATAAAGGTTTTATGAAGGATTTCGTTCTATGATTTTCGAAGCGGAGCAAGGTGGATAGGAGTCATGGTGATTTTAGCGATGACTTCAGGAGCTGACAGAGGTTGTCATTGATACCGCATGTCCACCTTTCATGCAACAATATATCTATATATATAGTTTAAATTTCACGTGTTTTTTAATTTGGTTTATTAATATCGCTGATTGTTGCTATTGTCTTAAGACTGGAGCCATCCCACATGATGTGGAACATCGATGAACAATGGTGGAACATGTTCACGGAGAAAAGATATAACCGTTTACTTGTCAGTGACTTGGTTCGCCCTAAGAGGCGTAGATTGTATTCAAACTGGCCTTCCACGAAGTAATAGAACCACTTCCCACTTGTTCATCGTCTTAAACTGTTCGCGTTTTCCACGCCTTGGTTCGACGTAAAGTTCTCACATCCTTAACTCAATAAGGGTATTTCTACCAGCCTTCGCTTGTAGGATTCATCACTCGACCCCCTTGCAAGGCCTCATGTTCAGGTCACTAAAGCCAGACAGGTTTCTTCTGACATGTTACAGTAATTTATTCACTTCGTTCTCCTGTTCAGCAATTGTGGGCTTGTAAGTCCAGACTGCGAGCCGATCCCCTCAGGTAAGAATGTGGTGAACGGAAACGGTGACGCTATTTCTGTGAGAATTATGGATCCGGGATGGGAATCTGTGAAGATCTTGAGCAGGATTGCCAAGGTGGTGATTGAAGAAGTGCTTGGCTACAACGCTGAGTTGCATGAAGGAATTTTGCCTTCCTTTATGAGTTCACGTTTCCATTTAAGTGCACCTGCATTTGTGAGGGGCGAAGTGATGACACAGACTTTGAATAGATAATACGCAGGTTCAAAGCAATCAGTTTCCGAGGTTAAGAAAACACAGAGGTCATGCAAAACATTTCAACATAACTAGTTTGAGTCCTGTGCCTCTGGTCCCGCCATTTTTCAGTTTCCAGATCAGGATTCAACACTGTGGCAGCAATTTTCCCGGTTATGGCTGGTTGCACCAACTACCCTTATGACTGGACCGGTTGTTCGGCTGGTAGCACCGAGAGTCACGTGCTGATGGAAGGATATATATGGCAACATTTTGATGTCTGGAGTAGCGTGTCCCAGCTGCAGAACGAGGTTTAGGATGGGGCACCTGGAGGGCCAGCAATGCTACACGTTGATCACCTGGTTAACCGTTCAGTCATCCACTGTATTGCGAGTGTTGGAAACCAACTTACCAGGATGATCCCTCAATCAACAAATGGCTGGTGCAGGGGGAACCTGCTTACCTTTGCTTATCATAGTGTCATAGAAATATAAACCAATCGCACTCCTTTGAGTACTGTATCCACTTCGAAACTGTTTAGAACTTGAAGGATTATCTAAGCCCATTCGCTTGAGACTCTTAACACTCTCATTTCATCTTATTTCCAATGTAGGATCCAGAAATTGCAAAACGCAAAGCTTGGGGTCTGGTGATCCCGTGCCCAAGCTGACAGGTTTCACAAATTGATTAATTATAGGTTTCTGTGGCTTCTGTGGCTTCGCGTTAAGATCGCCACGGGTCGTTTGGCGAGTACTGGTATGTCCGTGAATATGGGAAATGGGGATAGTATAGATTCCAAGATTAAGCAAATACTATCAAATACCTGTTGTCATTTCGTTTGAATTGAACGGTTTTCCAGGGTGTTTTCTTGGTCTCCGACAAACTCTTAGCTGTGCACGCAGGTCACTCTCTACACTCCAGCTTTTGCTCCTGTACGGGCAAGCAAAATATACCGATCCTATGAGGGCCTCTACGTCAGCAAAGGCGTATGGGATCTAAAGACCACATCGCCCGCGTTGGACACGAAGGACCGGAAGAATTGACCCATGAAGATCTCCTGCTGATCATATCAACAGCCTGCAGGGAGCTGCTAGAATCTTTCCCAAGGTGGTGGAAGGTAGTTGGCATCATTGGCACATATTACCACTGGGGTTCGTACTGTGAGCGCCGTGTTTGATGGAATAAGTGTGTCTTGCTGTTTGTTCCTGAATATTGTTGCTCCACTTGCTAGCGTTTGTTGAGGTAGGTTCGTCTAGATGTTTCTTTGGTGTCTTGTATTCAACTGCATTTCGTGCTGTGAACGTGATAATGATTGTTTACCGAGTGTCCGCTCAAAATGTTTACCTTGGTTGCCCAGTTTGTTTTTGCCATAAGTGTTCATACGGACTTCTGTGTTGTTTGTTCAAATTGGTCTTTCGTTTCATTGTGTTTGCTCGTGCATAGAAGAAGGAACTTCTAAACGTAGTGCTTGGCGTCCTCAGTTCGCTTGCCTTCTGGCAACTTCCCCGGGCGAAGGATAGAAGGCGAGAGAGCCGGTTGTCAGGTTGTCTTTTGTGCTCAAATCATGGCATGGGATGTTTTGCGATGCTTTATCAGGAAAGCTAGCGGTAGCTAGCTGGAGTTACTCTTGTTTCAGCAAGGGGAGGGGCAGGTCTGACTCCAACACATTGATTTTGATTTTTCACCCCCTCTGAGCTCCCGGGGCGTTTTGAAGCAGTCTCGGAAGCAGATGGTCATGGGCTCAAATCCTGCCAGGGCCGTCCCTCTGTAACTCTCTAGCTCAGGATCTGTAACTCTCTAGCATTGGGCCCGATAGAGTTCTTTCTGACTCAGGTCAGCACTGTGTAGATTTGAGCCCCATCAAAAATTATAATTTTGGATGGGGCCCAAACTTTATCGCGTACCCATCTTCTATGGCTCAGACTTCAGACATTCCAAGCTCGCCAGAGCTTCTAACTATTTGGCAGTGGGCTCGATAGAATTCTTTGTGGCCCGGATCAACAGTTGAGGATTCGAGCCCCATCAAAAAATACACGTCTGGACAGGGCCCCAACTTTTTACAGTAACCATATTCTTTGGTTCGCATGTTCTACGAATGAAAGCTGAGCATTACACCTCTTCTTTGCAACCGTCTTGACTCCTTCCGACGCCCCTGTGGATGAGTATCGTCTGACGAGTCTGACGTTTTTCGGCAGCGAGCTCAAAAGCAGCTCCGGATACAATCCTCCCTATAGTTATTCAATGGCGGTGCTGGCTGCAAAGTCCTAGATCACTTGCATTTATGTTGTGTAAGTTTGCGGCTCTATATACCTCCACCCGATGTCACCAAACACAGCATGCAACTGCCTTCTACATATGAACCTCTCCATTGTGCAGCTCCTGTGCCTGTATATGCATGTCTATCTCTTTGTGTCGATATCGTGTTCTGATTTTCTTTCTGCATTTTCTTTCTTCATGTACTACGAAAGCCAGCCGGACAGGCTGGACTCGTTACTGTTTGCGAACATAGTGAGGGGGTGTGGGGGGACCCCACGACAAACGGATCCAAAATCACAGAATTAGATGGTGTTTAGGTTGGCTTTTGGGGTCGTTTTGCAAGGTAGCGTACCAGGTGGCAAATGGGTGACGGTGGTATCGATCCCCCTGGTCCGTGATTTTGGGTTTAAATGGGTAGACAAATACTAGGGCTAAACAAGTAGACAAATTGATCAATACAGGCAGATAATAGATGGATGGAGAGTAGACCGAGAGAGGGAATTTATCGATAGCTGGATGACAGCTAGATAGAGAGGTATAGAGAGAGAGAGAGAGATAGAGAGTTAGAGAGATAGAGAGACAGATAGATAGATAGATCGATCGATCGATCGATAGATCGATAGATCGATAGAACGATAGATCGATAGATCGATAGATCGATAGATCGATAGATCGATAAGATAGATAAGATAGATAAGATAGATAATATACAGTATAGATAACATAGATAAGATAGATAAGATAGATAAGATAGATAAGATGGATAAGATGGATAAGATCGATAAGATCGATAAGATAGATAAGATCGATAAGATCGATAAGATCGATAAGATAGATAAGGTAGATAAGATAGATAAGATAGATAAGATAGATAAGATAGATATGGTAGATAAGGTAGATAAAATAGATAAGATAGATAAGATAGATAAGTTAGATAAGTTAAGATAGATAAGATAGATAAGATAGATCAGATTAGATAAGATTAGATAAGATAGATAAGATTAGATAAGATTAGATAAGATTACATAAGATTAGATAGATAGATAGATAGATAGGTAGATAGAACGGTCGCGACGGCTCATCAAGGGTGGATGGATGGACGGATAGATTGCGCATAGCTACATAAGGGGGAAACGAAAGCCAGCTCTCATAATGAAACCCTCTGCGCACAGCAAATTGCCTGCGTGTAAGACCTTCAACATTGAAATCCTCCAGTTGTAGCGTAGCCCTAGCTGCACAGAAAGTTTTGAGGCAGACATCCTGGAACTCTGTTGGTGGCTAACGTATCTTCAGACTCTTGAGCAATATATTTTTCTCCATCTATTTGTTTAACTGGCAAGAAACCGGACTGAGGGGGCATCGATACCCTACTGCCTTCAAAATTGGAGTTCTTCTGCTGGAGCAAACCCATAAGCTTAAAGTGGAGTTCTCCAGTTGCAGCAAACCCTTAAGCACCACGACTGCACGTAGCACCTTCAAAATTGAAGTTCTCCAGTGGTCGCCTTCCTAAAACTATGTTGGTCAGCTACGTATCTCTAGCCTTTTAAGCAACATGTCTCGCTCTATCGATTTCTCTGACCGGCTACATAGCTCGGCCAGGAAAACCCAGACCGAGGGGGAATTGATAAATTGGAGCTCTTGAAAGGAACACGCTGTTCTTAGCTTAACATAAGCTCAACGTGGCTCGAATATAGCCCCAACATAGCCTCCAAGAGCCTAACATGGGTCAACATAGGCCCAACATAGGCTCCATATACGCCCAACATGGTCCCGACATGATCCAAAAACGACGTGTTCCTTTTGGGCCGCGTATACCCTAAAGGCTTAAAAGGAACATGCAGCTCTTGGCGCAAGATAAGCTCAACATGGCTCGAATATGGCCCCAGCATAGCCTCCAAGAGCCTAACATGGATCAACATAGACCCAACATAGGCTCCATATACGCCCAACATGGTCCCGACATGATCCAAAAACGATGTGTTCCTTTTGGGCTGGGTAAAGCCTTAAAAGGAACACGCTGTTCTTGGCTTGACATAAGCTCAGCATGGCTCGAATGTGGCCCCAACATAGCCTCCAAGACCTAGGCCCAACATGGGCTCCATATACGCCCAACATGGTCCCGACATGATCAAAAAACGACGTGTTCCTTTTGCGCCGGGTAAAGGCTTGAAAGGAACATGCCCTTCTTGGCTTGATCTAAATTCAAGATGGCTCGAATATGGCCCTAACATGGCGTCTAAAAACACAACATGGACCAACATAAGCCGATAAGCCTAACATATGTCCCACATAGGCCGAACACGGCTTAACATGACCGTGATCCAAACATGCAGACCCTAGATTTGGTTCCTGGTATCTGCGTCCATATCCATTGGTGCGCAGCACGATGATAGCGTTCTGTACTTCGCAAAAATACCTGCCACGGCCCATTTATTTTTCCACGGTCCCAGATGACCCCGTTGTATCAGCGTGTATCTCAGAAACAGATGACGTGACGGTTAAGAACTCAAATTTTGAAGGTGTTACGCGCTGGAAATTGGCCGCGGTAGGGTATCGATTCCCCTCGGTCTGGGTTCTCGTGGGCGAGTTAAGTAGCCTGTCAGAGAAATCGATAGGGCGAAATAATTTGCTTAACAGACTAGAGATACGTAGCTGACCAACAGAGTTTTAGGAAGGCGACCACTGGAGAACTCCAATTTTGAAGGTGCTACGTGCAGTCGTGGTGCTTAAGGGTTTGCTGCAACTGGAGAACTCCAATTTTGAAGACGTTCTGCGCAAGAAGTTTGATGCTCTCAGTCGTGGTGCTTACGGGGTTGTTCCAACAGAAGAATTCCAATTTTGAAGGTGTTACGTGAAGGAAATTCGCTGCAACAGGTATGTCTGCCTCAAAATTTTCTGTGCAGTTTGGGCTACGCTGCAACTGGAGGATTTCAATGTTGAAGGTCTTACACGCAGCAATTTGCTGCGCGCAGGGGTTTTCATTATCAGAGCTGGCTTTCGCTCCCCCCTTCTCAGGTATATATACACATTTGTATTTGTATTTATTTATGTTATTTAGTGATATATATATATATACATATGTATTTTATGTATGCCTACATCTGTATATAATTTTAGCCATCTTTCTCGCACGTTTCTAGCGCACGTGCTCCGCCCCAATTTTTTTTTACCGCTGTTCCAGTTTCACTTCACACTGCCGCAGTTTCACTTCATTGCCGCAAAAAAGACTCCGGAGACATGCGCCAGCTTTCCACATCCCTGCATGTTTCCACGTTCAGCTCACCTATTTCCACATTGATGTGACCTTTAGCTTTCGTTAACCCCCCCCCCCGGGCCTCAAGTTGTTGTGCGGCGCAAACTTGCGAACGGTTCTGCAACACGCACCTGTTGTATCCTATTCCTATTGAAAACCTTCATATCAGAGATTGGGGACTTCATCGCAATTCTGGGTTGGACCGCGGTGTGCCGCCAATGACGGAAGAATCATAGAATTTAATGGAATATCGTGAGGCACTGTAGTTTTGTCATGATCCTGGAGCCTCAACAGCTGCATGAAGTAAAAATATTTTGGTTTTAAGTATAAGTAATTGGTTGAAAAATTAATGAGAATTAAAGTTTCGTTTTCTTGTGTGTACATACCGCAAAGATCCATAGGCATTTGACTCAGTGGTGTGCAAAGCCACGAATGCAAATTGCGACATAGGTGGAAACAGGATGTCACCTTTGGGACTTCGGGCGTGCCATGATGTTTTCCTCATGTCAGAGTCTGATGTTTTCTTGTTTTGATTTGTTGTCGAGGAGGCATTCCTGTCGTCTCAGAACCCCCATGACTATTTCGATGATCTCACAGCCTTCAGCAGCACCCAACTGGCACCTTGCAGTCAGACGATATTGATGGACAGGACCATCATGGCCACATATGTCCAAATCACAGATGACACAGGGGGTGTGGATGCTTCCGGTGTCTCGTCTGTGCTGAGCGTCCCAACCTCACAGCTGGAAAGCATGAGGATGACAAGACATCAGTGGACGTCTTTTGCCCGGAAGCATACTGAAAGACTGTAGGAAGAATTGCCAAACACAAACTGCCTATTTTCGTTTGGTTTATTCGACATAGGAAGGTTTGCACAAAGGTTTGTCGGAAGCGAGCTCTGTCCTCGCGGCGTCAGGAGCGTGATCAACAGCTTCGCATCCAGATAGCTGATATACGTTGATAGACAAATTGGCTCACATACATCCAAGCACGCAAGCGAGTTGGTTGTTTCCCCTCACTGAAGGTAAAGATAATGCGATGATTCTTCGAGCCACGCGTGTCGAAGACGGAAGAGATGCAAAGAGAACGGCTAAATTAAGCAAACAATTATTGCGTAACAAAGTTAGGCAACGAGATCTAAAGAGTGCTCAGTCTCAGCCTGCTCAGACCATGGGACAAATCCACACTGGCCTTTTTGCCAATACGATTTTCAGTGCTGTTCTAGGCATGCCCGCGCGAAGGCTTTGCTAATAAACACAGGGTAGCGCGGGGTCCTGTATAACTGTTTTTGTTGCGCATTCTTTACACAAATTATACATATATAATCAGATATAATGTAATTATATCAAATTATTGCACATCACACGACATTTCAGAAGCTGTCAGTATGTCGTTGAACATTTTTGACATGTTGCGGTCCTAAAGAGGTCTAGTGTCTTCTTAACAGCCCGTCGCAGTACGCTCTAGTATTGCGTAGAGGTTGCTTGAGCTTTGCGAAAGCTCTGCTTCGACGTCGCTACTAAAGTGCACCGTGTTCATACCTCATACTTGCACGGAGAAATTGTGCAACAGGCCTTTCACAGACCGCGATGCGCTACACAGGCAAAGAACAAGCAATAAAGAACGCAGTGCACAGAGTCGCAGAGCCCATGCTGTCATAACCATTCATAATCTATCAAAATCTACCGTATTGGTTCATACTTCTGAGATTCTGAACTCTTGACCTGCCAATACCTGTGACTTGAGGTGATGGCACGTGCTATGACAGTCACTGGTGGCTTGCACCAGGTTCTTGCAGAGATCTTCTCGGTGCTCAATGTGTTCCTGTCATCACAGGCCGGATTTGATTGGCAGATGTCAAGATTAGGGTACGACCAGGCCAAGGTGATACCTTTGTAACATGAAAAATGGTGCCTTGCAGTTTGTTACTGTTTGTTTTTGTTGTATTACTGGTTTCCCCCAGTGAAGAACCTATGTACAATGTCTTGATTGACTGTTTGGTGGTTGCATAAACAATAGAGTCTTCCAACTGTTCTTCACGGGTCTTGATTTGATTTCAACGAATCGGATTTGTGTAAGCGACTCGGCTCGGAGCGATTCAGATTTAGATATGTTTCTTATGATGCATGGCTTGACTGTTTCGCTGGTCGTATGAATTAATTGGTTGCTTGTTTGCCAGCTGGATTGGGTTGATTGGATCCTTTGGATCCATTGGATCTTGAGGAGGAAATGGATGGATGATGCCTGCCTTTATGCAGAAGTCTGCAATCTGGGGGCTTCAGTTGGCCATTGCTGTTGCCGCAACTTTTAGTGACTATTTAGACTTGGCTGCCAACAAACTGTGTCTGTTCTACTGGTGGGAGCCCGACGCCCTATTTATCGCATTGCAGCCCAAGCGTATCATTTTCCCGCCGCATAACGCATCTGCCTGGGCCAACGAGAACTACACCACTTCAAATGCGAATCACAAGCTCGACACGGTGGTGAGCTATGACCTTCAAGCTATCGCACCGGACGTGCATACTTTCATCTCCAATTTCAACTTCGGTATAGACGATATGCGAGCCCTTCTTTACCAGAAGAATAGCGGCACGACCATTGATTCACTTGCATGCATGTGGGTGGCAAACAATGAGAACGCTCCTGGCTCAGTCCAAGCTCGAGATCTGTGGGTGAAATCGGGTGTTGATTTTGAATCAACCTGCATTGCGCTGATTAATCTTCTCCCCTAATACTAAACCCCACCTCCCCAAGAAATAATAAACGCCTCAGGTAGTTTTAATTATTAGGGGCCGGTATTTAGTATTAGAGTCCGAAGCTTCCCCCTTAATACCAAATTAAAAACCCTTAATTAAAATCACTTTTTTTTCGATTTCAATATCAATTGAATTTACTTTTCTAACCCAGCTAAAATATTGCCAAAAATTGGATTTCGAAGCGGACCCTAACAATAAATCAAAAACGCTAATTTGAAAAATATACATGTTTTTTCGATTTCAAAATCAATTAAATTTACTTTTCCACCCCAGCTAAGCCAAAAATTGGATTTTGAAGCTTTCCCCTAATAATAAATATAAACCCTTTATATTTGATTTTTGATTTCAAAATTAGTTAATTAAATTTCCTTTTATAACCCAATTAAAATATTGCCAAAAAATAGATTTTGAAGCTTCCCCCCAATACATCCCAATACTAAATTAAAAACCCTAATATAAAAATCTATTTTTTTCGGACGGACCCTAATAAAAAAGACCCGGGGGCTAACTAGTTTTTATTTTTAGGGGGTGAAACCCACAAATAGTAGCTTTATTTTTAAATTGTTTTCGAAAGGGGATCAATTAAAGCTCAAATTAGCCAACCTCAAATTTTCAAAAATTGGAGACGGACGCTGGTTTTTGTTCTTTAGGGGACGTTTAGTAATAGGGGGAAGCGATTAAGTGAAATCTGATTGAATATGATTACGAGTTGATTGTGATTTGATTACGCATGATTACATATGATTGCATATGGTTGCATGTTACGTATGACTACATATTTGCTTTAATTTGAATTTGCTTGTCTTCCTGTGCCAGATAGCATACTTTCATGCAACTTAAAGGAGGTTCAAACATCGCTGCTGCTGAAATGCCCTAAATCTGCTAGAGTATAAACCTATAAATAATTGAAAATATGAAAAAAAGAAAAACACCTGAAAAATAAACTTTTGATGTGAATTGAAAACAAGTATTTTTAAAAAATGCAAATCTGAAATGCAACTTTTCATTTTGACTGAAAAAATGTAAACTGTAAGTCTAAAAATGCATGTTTTTATGCAAACAAAAGCAACACAAAATGTACATTTGAAAAATCAAAGAATACGAAACAAGGTGGGCCAGAGAACCCAAAAGCAAGACGGCACACAGCACGCCTTTTCTTGAAAATCTTGGGGTGTGGCCAGCTGTGCTCTGCACGAAATCGACGTAAGATCTTTACTTAAACAT
>Ga0126342_10009465_pt1:0-12500 | contig 17467 bp, 17 predicted proteins | sample Cyp1metagenome_FD_92528 | JGI IMG/M metagenome (GOLD analysis project Ga0126342, IMG submission 92528) | Coral microbial communities from Lord Howe Island, Old Settlement Bay, Australia - Cyphastrea 1 metagenome | ecosystem: Host-associated > Invertebrates > Cnidaria > Coral ... | reverse complement strand
ACTGTCTTGGCCGTGCTGTTTCAATGCGTTCACTTCCACTCTCTTCAAATCTGTGGCACTGGCGCACGTCATGTTGTCACCGCCCAGACCATTTGTCTGCGAAGCTGATGTTTTAGGTGGTGCTAATGCTTCAGACTAACACTGGGCGCTGGCTGGGAGATTTCTGTGTGGGAAAATCAGAGCCACAGAGCCATGCCTTCTTAGGGTCTTCGGCAATGCAATCGTCAAGCAGAGACTCCACAGCAGGAATGATGGCCTGAACAAAGATTCAATGCTGTTTCTTGATATAATTTGACCACACAACAAAAGTAGCAGGAAATTTCAACAATAGTAAAGAGCTCCCAAAGACGGGGATCTTGTATGGGCTTCTGGAAAGACTCTCACTTCATCAGGCGTTTCATGGGAAACATGGCTGGAGAATCTGTGAATGGAACCAGAATCAACAAATCTGAGTCCATGTGTGCCATGGTCAAAAGATGGCATATGTGAAAATCTGATACGTGGTACGGTCATCCATCCCATAATAGGAATCCTTATCAAGGGTGTATAAAATCATATAAAATCATATAAAATCATATAAAATCATATAAAATCATATAAAATCATATAAAATCATTAAAAAAAAACATATAAAATCATATAAAATCACAACTATGAATGGATTGATCATCCCCTTTTACGGCGAAACAACCCATGTCAGCATCTGCGATCTCTACGGCTTCGTCCAAATCCAATGGCTTATGAGAGTTTTCCCTCTCAGAACTGCATTTTTGTGGTAAATACTTGTAAAATACTTCTAAAATAATGTAAATACCACATTTTTGGAAGAACCCCTAAAAGTAGTTATTCATATTTATTCATATTTATTCAATTTTCAGCCACTGCACCGGTTGAACGGGAAGGCCGCCTCTGCATCGTCGCCATGGAGTTTCTCTTTCATGAAGCTACAAACGTCTTCATTGCTCTTGACGTCCCAAACCTCTCGATCCAGCTGGGTCCCGGTTCTTGAAGGATCCCAAGGATCCCGCTGGGTAGCCAAAACTTGACTGATCGATTGAAGCCCTAAATTTTAACGAAGCCGAAAAGAGCTACATGATTCCGTCATAGAACCATCTTCGGAACATTTTAAACCCCCAATTTTTCAGGTTCCACCTGAAATTGTGGGGGTTTTAGCATGACCAAACCGCTTATGGTTTTCTGGATCCCAAAATTTGACCCACATCTGAAACCGAAGTCTGGGCTCCTGGCCCCGTCACAGGCCAGGATAATGAAGTCATCGTCCTTCATTCGTGGCATCTTTACAATGTCGGGCCTGAAGCATGGACAAATCGGATAGCTGGAAGATGCTGGAAGATTCCAAACACCCAATTTGAGCGCAATACAAGATATTTGATGGGTTAATTAATGGGTTAATGATCAACAATAGTGGTTAATTGTGGTTAATAGTGGGATAATAGTGGTTAATATACAACCACTCATTCCGAGGCCCCCAAACACCCCATTCGTCTTCTTCGTTCAAGTCTCGGCCGAGGATGCTACGTAGAACAAATCATTTGACGCTCATGCCCAAGTTCAGGGCTTTTCCTTGGTCCAGCGATTCGCCTGATTCATGTCCGAACCTAAACAATGCAACTTCATCTGGTTCTTCTGTGTTCTTCCAAGGTTCTTCCCTGCAATCGTCCAATATTTTTTCCCACAACATGAAAGTGGAATGATGCTTCAGCAATTGGCGCAGTGCTCCAGGGTGCACACTTGTACTCCAAATCACCGATGGAACGAGACAAATTCAGATTTCCGTTGACGCGGTAATGTACCTGCGCGCGACAGCACGACTTGCAGTGTGGAATGCAGAACGATTCACAGAAACTTTGTCAAACAGTGTGGACATTGGGTACAAGGACCCATTTGTTATCAAAACGATTCTCAATTTGAGAACCAATCGATATTGCCAAACAGATCATTTTCGCTGTGGACCTGGGACTCCTGGGACTCCTGGGACTCCGACACGAATTCCAACGGAGATCTCCTCAATGCGCCCACCGGCGGCTTCTATTCCTGGCCACGGGCCCCAAAATCCACCACCAGGCTTCCGAGTGAAGATTTTGAAGGGATTTCCAACTCTGCAAGTGCAAAAAGTCTGAGAATATGTGGTGATATGTGGTGCATATTGCATCTCTATCTCCTGCTTTTTTGCGCTAGCCTCACATTAACACCACGATATTTCCACAAAATGGTCGCAAGCAAAAAATTAGGACCCCCACTTTCTCGCTCGACCGCGTCATTGGGTTTGTGGTCTTGCGACAGTGCCACCTCAGTTGCACTTGCATGAGATTTCAAGAGTGAACCCATTTCCTCATCTGCTGGGTATGGTTCCTCTACAACGTTTCCGCTGATGGGTTTTCATTCTATTCTACTCGCAATTGCCATGATCGTGGCGGCCACAAGACTCTGTCATCCCCTGAGGGCTGTGCGGGTGGACCACCCTTTCGGCAGAGCACCGCTCGGGAGTCGCCAGCGTTGGCGCACACCTGGAACTGAGAATTTTTTGGGTTGGTTTTTGGGCAAAATGAAAGAGATTCAACCGACCAAAAGGATCCAAAAGGTGGATTCGAGGGGTTCAACATGATTTTATACTATTTAATCGATTAATTAATCATGAACGTGGTTTAGATTTACCACCAATAATAGGACGATTCCCAAATTGTGTGGCTTAGGAGTAAACCCCGTGACATCTCTGGGTCATGGGCAATTTCATCCCGCGTGAGAAGGATGCAAACCGCAGTGCACCTCGCATGTCGTGGGAAATTGCCTTTTGCGTTTGTGCTAATGTGCATGATTTCCCCAGAATCGAAAAATCTCGAAGAAAAGACTCTTGTTGTTCTCTCCCCTTTTTGATCATGGGGAATAAAACACATTTAAAAAATTGTCGTGCCTCGAATGTCGCCAGTGCGACGCCAAATCGTTGAATATTCATTCAGGTTTCTGACCGCATTTTATGCATTTGCATTTGTGTGAGTCAAATTTGGGGATGCATATTTACCCATCAGAAAAGAAGTCTATCACGGTGGCCAAAGGAAACGCGCATCACTCATCATCACTCTTCATGAATCTACATAAATAGAAACACACAAACTGGAGTAAAACCAGTATATAATAAACATTAATAAACATATTACATACACACAAAAATGGTCAGCGAATCAAAGCGAATCCATTAATCTAACATCCCCTGTATGTTGAAAACACTGGGTTTTGAAGATCCCCCATCTTCTGTGCTCACACCACATCCCCATTTATAGACATCTTACATCTCCACATTCAGCTCCGGACCCTACGTTGTCCGCCGCTCCAGTGTCGGGGCCTAAAGCTGGCGCTTTACCTCAGTCAGAAGCTAAGCAGCGGCTGAGACAGGAAATGCTATACATATATGTCTCCCGAAAGCTCCTCCGAAGGGTTTTTCCCAAAGAATTGTTGCCAAAATCAATTTTCCATTTCATCTACATAACATCATCCAAATCTCCTACATTCTTTACGTCACCTACATCTACATCCACTTCATCTATATTTACCATACTTACATCACATGCATCATTTAAATCATTCACGCAATCCCCATCTACATAACATACATCATCATCGTACAACATCTACATCTACATCATGTACACGTGATACAGGTGATCAAATTCGTAAAGTTCATCCCTAAGCCATGAACGCCAAGGTTGGCGCCAATTCACAGCCATTTTCCATCCATGAAATCTCCATTCTGTGGGAAAGATCTGCCCCCTAACACATTCACAGTTTCCAACCTGTATCGGCAATATCTCAAGCATCCAGCTCAGCAATCGTTAAAGCAAGTTCCTGCAGTGTTGCCACAATGTTGCAACTGCACCGCATTTAATCAAAGGCCCGGCCGCTGCCACCATGTTTCCTATCGAGAGCAAGTAAATGTGTAATTTCCATTCATTTCCTCTCTTGCACGCACAAGTGGTGCCGGTCAGTGAAGCTTCGCACATTCCACGAATAAGGAACCCAAAGTGGTTGGCCTCGTTGGTTGTGAACGGCATGAACACGTTCCACCAAGCATCTCTGCAACGGAGGGCCGCTGCCATCATGTTTTTATCGAGGGCAAGGAAATGTGAAATTTCCGCTCTTTGCACGGACAATTGGTGCCGGTCAGTGCCAACTGCACGGCACACGCCGCAAGCATATGCGTGGGCTTGCAAGTTTCGCACATTCCACGAATAAGGAACCAAAAGTGGTAGGCCTCGCTGGTTGTGAACCGCATGGGCATGTTCCACCAAGCATCTCTGCAACGGACCCCGGCAAGCAAAACAATAAAATTGGCAGTGTGAGCACAAGAAACACTCGTGATTGTTCCGTGGGCCTTGCTTGCAGCAGCAAAGAAGACAGTGTGATCAGTGAACAGCACATGTGGTTTGTCGGTAGGGATAAAAACGAAACGTAAAATTTGAGTCGATGCACAAGCACTGCTTCGGAGGCCCTCCAGAGCCTCCCCGGAGCAAGCTTGGACCTGCAGGCGTTTGGGCGTGTGGAAAGGTGCCTGCACCGAACCTTGACAACCAGGCTGTGCGTGCATGAACCCATGCAACTGCTCCTTTTCTGGTGGCGTGACAAGCTCAGCCCCGGCGTCGGTTTCGCGCTTGAGGCGCTTCAGGTCTCGTGCGATATGAGGGGTGTGGAGGCTGCGGGACCGGACAATGACTTGGCGCTGCTGCCACGTGAGCGTGCCACGAATCACACGATCACTTTGGGAATGGCTTTCGGGCCGGCAATACTTGAGCGCAATTTGCGGCGCGGCTCCATTCCGCTCACGCAAGATCGCTTGACCACGCCAAGGACAACGCGAGTGTGTCCCGCGCAAGATAATACAGACAAGATTCTCCTTCCCTGCAGGCCTTGGCTTGCAAAGCACGCGCAAAGACTGCTGGAGAGGCTTGTCAGCAAAATATTTGACAACCCACTCTTGAAATTTATTTTGCTTCACTTCACCTTCATAGTTAAGCGTCTCCGCGATGGCAAGGGGCGGCGCCGCAGCAGCGTGCCCCCGTGGCTTGCGGCCAGATGCCTTCTTCCTTTTCTTAGGCTCACCATGGTGGCGGCCTGCGAGCTCAGATGCTTGCAACTTGCCTTCTTTGAACTCTGCACGGCCACTCCAGGTGCAGGTGGCAGAGTCGCAGGTGAAGCACCTCAATTGAAAAAAGCAACCTTTTTTCGTGGCTCGGCGCGAAGCTTTAATCTGAATGGAACCATCCCCGACAGATGGCCCACTGGCGGTCAGGTGTTCATTGACAAGCACTTCCACGCGGAGGACGTCGGGCGCGCGTTGCAAATGTGCCTCAAAAAATATGCAACGCTCATACTTTGGCTCCGTGGCAGGAGGTGCGGCGACAGCAGGCTGTTCCGCGGCCAGAGGCGCTGCGCGCTGCTCCGCGGCAGGAGGCGCGGCAAGAGCAGGCTCCACGGCCGGAAAATTTCGCCCACGGGCCGCAGCGGGCCGTCTTCGCGCCTGTTTACCTGCGCCGGACAGAAGTGGCAAGCCAGCTGCTACCGGGAGAGGGCGTTCGGGCCAGCAGCTCACTGGCACTTTCAGCTTTGCAAGCACGTCCCGCACCTGAGGAGCCAGGGCTCCTCCGACGAATTTAATCGGAGGACATTGAAATTGCCGAGCATGTTCTCCGCGCGCTTGCGTCGTACGACATTCGCACAAGCCAAGCTCAGCCAGCGCAGTCAATAATTTTCGGCGCTCTTCCCCATCGCCGTCTTTGCAGAAGGGCACAAGGCGCTTGGACATATCAGTGTAGGTCAATGGGTCTTCAGGACATGCTCGCAAGATACGTCCAAGCAAATCATCCTGGCTGGGCAGGCCAGGCTGGGCTGCGTCGCCGGCCGGAGCGGGGGCTGTGTTCTCGGCCATCGCTTCTGCATCAATGACAGATGTGCCTAATGCCATACGCAAATCGAAGAAACGCATAGCTGCTTTGAAGCTGCACTCCGAGATTTCGCAGCCGCATGCTGGGTCCATGCTGCGCGCCATTATGTGGTTGAGCCCAGCATTGGCAGCGACCACGGCTCCCACGAGTTGGGTGCGTGCATTGCCACCATGAACTCCATGAGTTCTGTGGTCAAAAGCTCCGGCGTAGCCACCATTAACTTGAGCAATCGGCTCATGACATCCTTCCAAGAGAGCCCAAAAAAATTGGAATTGGCTCGGCAACCACAGCGGCCGTGGGCCTGCACGTTGACCGCGCGCCATGCCATGGGAACTTGACCAATGACCTGCAAATCGGGCTCCAGCATCTTGGCTTTGGGCGGTAGAACTGAAGAAAGTTTGGTTGATGCTACTTTGCGGTGATGAGAAGGAGGAAGTCCGTGGCAAAAGTCCTGCGCGTGCAAGAAGGGCGACTGCTCCATGCCCAGAGCTGTGCCTGATCCTGAAGGCAAGAAAAGGGTTTACCTCGGGAACCTAGGAGCCTAGACTGGGCGTAAATACAACAGAACCAAGCACAAGAAGAAAGCTCAGGCTGGAGACGACCAGCCGGAAACCGCAAAAAATGTATGCCAAGGATTCATGGAAGAGATTGACGCAGGATGCATAATTGCACTTAAGGGTCCTAATCTTGCTCGAAAGTTCCAGCTTGAAAGTAGAGCCATGTCCTAAAGCGGAACAAGAACACAGAATTCTGCGCCACATTTCCCCACACATCATATTGGGAGCGGCAGCCGAGCGTGAGGTGACGCAAGCCTCTGGTTTGTCGAGGGAGTCGCTGTGGTGCTGGCAAAGCTTTGAAGTTGGACAAGCTGCGGAAGTGTGAGCGGTTGCACTAAGTCATTTCTCGATGATCACGGCAGCAAAACCCGTAGGAGAAAGCACCCCGAAAGTAATCATATACTCATTCGTGGACAGCGTGATCCCGGACAGCATGTTGAAAACGTGGGCGGCTGCACATGTTGACAGGCTTGTGAAACAATGCAACAAAGAAAGCACAAGTTTGCGACCAAAACTAAACCATGCTGAGCGCTAAACCCATGTTGTTTACCATTGCGTGGTGGCGTTCCTCAGCCAACTCCTCTGCCTTTCGCAGCTTAGCCGAGGAGATGCAATGAGACGCTCAGGTGGGCCTCTTGAAAGACTTGAGCGCTGCATGACTCAACTGACAGTTTTCCCCAAAAGCATCCAAATTTTATCCTTTCAACCATGAACTATGAGCTGTTCGGGCCCCAACTTTGAGAACCTTTCGGTCCAACACCTGGCAATCAGTTTTTGCAGCACCGTGGCTCCTCTGTGTGTAAAGAGTCTGTGTGTAAAAGCTTTTGTGTGTAAATAAGGGCTGCTCTGTGTAAATTTGTGTAAAAGTTTCGGTGCGTAAAGGCTTCTGTGTGTGTGTGTAAAAGCTCCTGTGTGTAAAAGCTGCTCCGTGTGAAGGCTTCTGTGTAAAAGCTTCTCTGTGTAAAAACTTCTGTGTAAAAACGTCATCTCTTGTGATTCTGACTGTGCCTCTGGTGCCAGCCCTGGAGCTTCTGTGGGGACAAAAAAAGCATCAAACTGTAATTTTTAAATGTATGACATTTGACCACGTCATTTTTATCAGTCACCACCACCACCAGCAGCAGCATCAGCATCAGCATCAGCATCATCATCGTCATCATCATCATCATCATCATCATCATTCCGATCGTTATCCTCATCCTTCATCATATTTTCTTGTGTCTTATCTTCTCATCTTCTCCCTCCTGCTTTCTTTGGGGCCACACTGTCGTCTAGTTCTAAAATGTATCATATTATTTTATATAGATTTTAACAAACATGGCAGTGCATCATACCCACCTGTCGATGAACTACAAACTGTGCTACTGAAAAATAGGATGACCATGGGGATGTTTCATTGCCAGGTTAGATGACCGCGGGGTATCTCACAGTCTCCAAGCGCTTCGTGACTTTGAGCCGGGTGCTTTCTAGCTTCCTCAGCAGCGCCATCTTCATCATTACCTTGCAATGCTGAGCATTGTTTTTTTACTTTCATTACTTTGGCTGCTTTTTCCATTCATATAGTCCCAATGATGTTGGAAGGTCCAACAAAAAACATTGTGAGCCCCTGTCATCGGTTGGGCAGCTTCACACCAACACAGCTAGTGCAGCCAGTAATTCTGAATGCTCAGTCACACATTGAGTCCATGCCCCCGAGCATCCCCGAGCATGACAACCCGCCTGTTTGGCCTCATCCCGAGATAAAGAGCCTTTGTCTCGTGCCTGGAAATCTCAGCAGTTTGTTGTGGAAATCTGCTCCTGCCTTGCCTTGTTTGGAACTATATATAGTGCTGTCTCAACCATTATGAAATACCCCTCCATATGGGAGCCCAAAGGGAAGAGATCCAATAACTACCAAACTACTAAAGCAGGCTTTCTAGGCAGTTCGTAGTAAAGGGATCGGATTGCTACCCAGCAATGGACCAATGGGATATTCAAGTGGGAACAAACGATGTTTCAAGAGGGTAAATGAATGAACGTTATTTTGTTTCCTTCCATGCTGTTTCGGATAAGACAGTTGCATCGCAAGATATTGCAAGAAGACAACAAGATATACCAAGAGCATTTCTGCTCCTTCAACCCTACCCCACCTGTGCCAAATCAGACTCGATTGAGTTGGACAGCAATGAAAGCACCTTGGAAATTCACCAGAATCAGGCGGAAACATGCACAAAAAAATGGGCAAATGACTGGCTACTAGTACTACAACCTTTATGGTTTCACCTGAAGGCACTGGGAAACTTGATATCTCGCGCCTTTCGTGCAGATTTCGTCGCGCCAATCCACAGGAGGCGTCAACATCTTTGCTGGTGAAATACCTTGTGTTTGTTGCTTCAAGCAGCAGACTCCTCTGGGTTTCTGCGTGGGCTCCTCAGCCTGTAGCCACAATCGGGGCATCCCCTGAAATAGATACCATCTGGCTATGACTAACAGTTTGCCATGGAAAGATCCACCCATTTTTTATAGGTAAACCATGGTAAACCATTTATAAATGTTTTTTTTCCATGGCAATCTGTTAAATAACCAGAGGGTAATGGCTTTTGATCCATCTCCATATCAAAAACTTGCCTTTTCATGGATATATAATGATATATAGTGAGACGAAGATGGTTCTTTCTCAAACATCGGATCTGATTGGCCAAAGATGATGTTCGATAGATTGCGGTCACACACTTGCTTTGCACAGCAAAATCGTTGCTACCCTTCTGATCCTTCACATGTGCTGGAGATGCCCGGAGGGATTTCCCAGCCATGTTTGATGACACGAGGGTGCCTCTGCAGCCTCTTCTGCGTCACAAGAAGAGGAGGATCCTTGCCGGCCGATTTTTTAGGGTTTGTTGGGGTCGGGTCCTTAAACTATGTATGATTAATCTTATTGAATCCAAAAAAAATCTCTGAACACTGCCCAGCAGCAATGCGTTTGTCTGAAAATAGGCACCATTTTATCTCATGCTCAACTTACTGGTGATGCTTGGAATGGGATGATTATTACTAGTGATTATGGATCATTCCCGAAAATTCCCTGCGTTTAGCACCAGTAAGTCAATCACCATCACCGGAAAATATTGGCAAATCGATCCATCGTGGGGGCAAACCTCCATGGTTAACTCCCAATCTCCTGCAGCTTCGGAAGATGAAGAGCCCTGGCCTCTCGAACATTTCCAGCGGTGAGGGGTACAGTATGAAGTGTAATATCATGTACCAAGGAATCATGTATATAAAAAATATACATATACTGTATGTATATATATATATGCGTTCATGATTACAGTAATGGCTATTTTATACATATGTGTAACACACCAGTATGTGTATAATTTATAATCATGAGATACAATATGGCATGTTCAGACATATTCCCATTTTAGTGATTGGTAAATGCTTGAAAAAAACATGTTCTATCTGCTCCAGATGACTATATATTAACAAATATATATTTAACAACCATGAATTGTGACCAAAATTCAATATAACTTTCAAATTGGGTCTTTATAGCATTTACGATCGCCAATATATATATATATATACAGTAACCATGAATATCAATATGTGGTTTCATGAAAGCGGATCCTGCAAAAGTAGGGATGGTGAATCGGAAGATTACAATTTATGGTTTGTAAATGGCTTTTGTCTGAGAATTGGGTATACACCGTATACACTACACCTGCAATCAGTATTTTTAATGGTGTAATTAGTCAGTTTACCATGGTTAATACCATAGTTAATAACCATAGTTAATGATACGTCAGTTTACCCATCGTCCGATTTTTCGACATCCAATCTGATACAGTAAGCTCAGTAATTATCAGTAAGCCAAGAATGGAGGGTACACCGTTTTAGATGCCAAAATCCCCCATTTGACATGGATGGTCGTGGCTGTCTTGTTACACCAAGCACTTAAGATCAGAAAATCCCATGATTGCCACAGAAAGCCTATCTTCAGCATCCTTCAGCCAAGAAATGATCTTAAAATGTGGTAAATAGATATAGAAATAGGGGGGTAGACCATGTCTGATTCCCAAATCCAGCCATTTCTTCTGCGCTCATCACTCATCAGCGACTTCGCGCCTTTCGACCCAGGTCTCGCAGCCTGTTGGAAAAGAACATATTGTAAAAATATGTGAAAAAATAGCAGCTTCCATGTTGGTGCGAACATGGAGTCCTGCTTGTGGCAATAGGGCTCAACCACAAGTTTCCGTGCTAGCGTTGTTTTCGGCTATCGGCTGACTTGCCGCCCCAGAAGGGTTGTTATTTTTTGCTGTTGTATACTTCTATGTTGTGGGGTGGGGTGACCAGTGGGGTGGGATGGGGCTAATAACGTTCCTTGGCACGTGCACACCTACATGATGCTACCTTAGAGATGGGTGGGATGGGGTGGGGTGGGATGATGCTACGTTAGAGATGGGGTGGGGTGAGGTGGGAATAAAAACGTCCTTTGGCATGCTACCGTAAAAAAATATGTTGCTACGCTTGCACATGTTGTTCATGTGCACGAACATAAATTTGATGTTTCGTTCATAAGTTCATATAGAATATGTTGCTACTCTTGCACATGTTGTCAATGTGTGCAAACACAAGTTTGATGTTGCGTTCATAGAATATGTTGCTACGTTTGCACATGTTGTGAACGAGCGCGAACGTAAGCTTGATGTCACGTTGATAATATGTTGCTACGCTTGCACATACCAAAAAGCTTGAAAAAATGGAAGCCAATGGCTTTTGCCCAAAAAGACAAATCCCATGGAGGAACCAACGAAAATCGTTGGAAGTGGACGCGAAGCTTCCAGTGGAGGCAAAATGTTTCCATCACAAGTTCCATTCTGGATGGCAAAAAATGATCGTTTCGCCTGCACGAAGTACCACTTTCTTCATTTTGAATTGGCCCACGCAGTACAAAATGATACTCTCTAAATGCCTTCCAAAGATGAAAAATGTAAAAAAAAAACGCTGGGTTTTCAGCATTTCATCTTGAGAATGAAATAAAAAAAGATGTTGACAGTTGCAGGGCGGCGAGTCAGTCGATTCCCTTGTTTTCCATGACGTCTGATGCAAAAAAAAACTCAAAAGACATCCGTTAAAATCTGGTGCCAAACTTGACACGCCAGAAGGCCCAAGTCTGGTGAAATGGTGGGGCGGGCTCCCCATGGTATGAAAAATTGAATGACAAAAAGGATGATAAGCCATGGGTGTTGGGTAGAAAATTATGAGACATGTCCAATATTTCATCATATTTCATGGTACCTGGCTCAAAGACACCATCTCCAAACAGAATATACATCAATACATCCATAATCAATTGGTGTCAAAGCCCTGTTTTCCCGGTGAGATCGTCTGCTTTCGACCTGCTTCAGCGCGAGCAAAGGTCGCTCATAGTCAGGAGATCGAAGCATGTCGTCCATGGCATGGAAGGAAGCGGTGAGAACCTCCGGTGCTTTGACCCAACAGAGGCTCTGTTGGTCGATGATTCGTTCAGGGATTCTACCAGGAATCCCTATCAACCAACCAGTAGTTGATGGTGGTTTGACATAATTTATCGTGTATATATATATATTATACAATATATCCGCCGACCCTGGCTGACGCAAGGGGGAGCCCGTAAGGGAAGAAGAGCTACTATATTGCCACTGCTACTGCTACGACCCACGTTTTTGCGTGCTTTGTATCGCTCTTAGCGCGTCTTACTACCACTATAAATAACTGCTACTACCGCTACTACTACTACTACTACTACTGCTACTACTACTACTACTACTACCACTACTACCACTACCACTACCACTACCACTACTACTACTACTACTACTACTACCACTACTACCACTACTACCACTACTACCACTACTACCACTACTACCACTACTACCACTACTACTACTACTACTACTACCACTACTACCACTACTACCACTACTACCACTACTACCACTACTACCACTACTACCACTACTAC
>Ga0126342_10009464_pt1 | contig 17468 bp, 16 predicted proteins | sample Cyp1metagenome_FD_92528 | JGI IMG/M metagenome (GOLD analysis project Ga0126342, IMG submission 92528) | Coral microbial communities from Lord Howe Island, Old Settlement Bay, Australia - Cyphastrea 1 metagenome | ecosystem: Host-associated > Invertebrates > Cnidaria > Coral ... | reverse complement strand
TAGTAGTACTAGTAGTACTAGTAGTACTAGTAGTACTAGTAGTACTAGTAGTACTAGTAGTACTAGTAGTACTAGTAGTACTAGTAGTACTAGCAGTACTAGTAGTAAAAGTAGTACGAGTAGTAGTACGAGTAGTAGTAGTAGTAGTAGTACTAGTACTAGTACTAGTACTAGTACTAGTACTAGTACTAGTACTAGTAGTAGTAGTAGTACTAGTAGTAGTACTAGTACTAGTAGTAGTACTAGTAGTAGTAGTAGTAGTAGTAGTAGTAATCGGGTGGTAGCCGTATAACCAATCGCTCAGCCTATCGCGATGCAGGTTTTAGCAATCGCGCAAAGCAAAGTAAACGCATCAATTCATAAATTTGTGACCTGCTTTTACGGACGGCTCCCATATGACCTTCTCAGACTCTGAAGACCCCAATCATCATGGCCCACCTTGTCCAGCATATCAAAGAGATCTGGTTCGGCCTTGAGAGCATCATCTCCTGCGAGATGAGCTGCGTAGAAACGCAGAAGGTGCAGATCTGATCTTATCTGTACATTCTGCCCAGATGCTCCATGTATGGTATATTTACCTACATTTGGGTGATTTTTAGGGCAAATGTTGGTAAATATTCCATACATGGAGCATCTGGGCGTACAATTTAAAAGCGTTCGCAGGTCGTCGCTTATTTCAAATATGTTCAAATAATCTTACAAATCTTACAGCTGAAATAGTGACGTCGTCTGAAATAAAAACAGGACCTGCTTATCGTCGGCCTGATGCGACAACAGGACCTGCTTATCGTCCAGGCTTATGGAGATGAAAAACCGGACCCCAACTTGGATTTGCTGCAAGGGGACCTTGGAAATTTTATGGAAATTTCGAATCTTCCGGAGAGTTTCAAGATGTTTCAAGAGATGATAGATTTCAGATTCGGAAAATTCCAGAACATCACCTTCAGCAAGGCCGACACCAATTCTGGCCATATCCCTCAACAAAATGGCTGGACATGGCGGGACAATGTCAACCAATGTTCAATAGATCAAGATAATGTTTCTGCACTTTCTGGATGACCTAAACAACACCAGGAAGGGTCTCAAGAGACCTCTCCCCAAAGATATCAAAATATCTCAAAATGATTTGTACCCGCTAAGCCGACTCGGTCTTGTCAGAGAGACATGGTGAGTTCGCAAGTGTCTTACCGTCTTCGGTCAAATCTCTAAGACATCGCCGTGGAATTGCTGAGGCAATAAAAAGATTCCTACAATGTGGGGTTTATAAACCCCCAGTGATGTTAGTTGGTTTATAAACCCCATGAATACTATAGTTATTTGCGTATTATAAATCATAGTTATATTCCTATGATCCAGGATACATCAGGGATGGTTTCTACCCGCTGATCCCAGGGTCTGCTTATTGCCATGGTCAAGTCTCATGGGATTTTCATGGATTCTGGTCATATCACCATCCGTAAAATGGATTTCTCCTTGCAATGGGTATACGACCCTCTTGTAAACCTACTAACATAGCTATTGAAAATGGCCATAGAAATAGTGGATTTACCCGATTTACCCATTAAAAATGGTGATTTTCCATATCTATGTTAGTTTACCAGAGGGTAACCTTTTTAATGGGTGGATAACCCTCCTCCAATATGGCTAGACAATCCAACTGTGGCACCCTAAACCCAATCTTCCCAGCTTGGCGGATGCCTGCAGGTTGCCACCAGGGCCTGCCACAGCAGATCCATCTTTCTTAAATCGAATCTCGATCCTCATGATTCATGATCCTCATCATCATCGCATTTCCCATCTTCATCAACTCATAAAGTTTAATACAAAAGTGCTCTAAAAGTGCTCTAAAATCTCAATCTCTTGGGCTTTTTCCAACTAACATTCCCCCAACCATCCACCCCCTGTGGAAACGTCCTCGGGGCCGGATCTGTCCCGCCTCTCAGGGGGCAGTCCATCCCATGGCCGACAGTGGACTGTCAGCTGCCCACAGATCTGGTCGCGCGCCAGGGTCAGCTGAGGCCTAGGGAAACATCCGGGAGTGGAAGGAGTTCACCTTTCCAGGGGCTGATCCTAGCTTTTTGAGATGTGATTATAGCATAGATTATATGTATTATACTTTAGAACTTATACTGATATACTGATATAATATTGCAATATAAAAAATATAATACTATAAGAATCTATAAGACTATAAGATACTAAGAGGGGATGTCCCGTCAATTTGTACCAAGGCCGGAGCCAACACTACCTACAGAAGATCTGCTCTTAGCATAATTTTTTTGAGGGGAGTGTCAGTGGATTTTCCCAAATGAATCATTCCCAAAGACCAAACTGAAGCATCTCGGTCACACACCAATTGCTCATGTGCACACGATCTTCTAACCATTCCGAGATCGAGCCAAGGAACTTGATGGAAAGGCCACCAGTTCTGCCAGCGGCACCTTGCTTGGAGGACACCAGCGGGTGCAGGAATTACAATCGTTTCACCATGTTTCACCTTTCCAAGAGGGGTTCACCAATCATGTGAGACCTTGCAATCATGTCAGATGCTTCTGAAATGAATCAACTTCAATCCCTCCAAAAAGGGGTAGTAACATGTAGTAACCAGCTGTTTCCATGGCCATTTTTTTGTCCAGGGCACCCCAAAGGCTTTGCGTGCCAATGATGCATTGGCCACGTAGGTGCTCGCGGTGGTCGATGACCTGCAGGATCACAGTGAAGGTCCAATAGTTGCTTTACAGAAAGAAGTGGAAATTACCCTCTGGTTATGTCAAAATAGCTATTGAAAATGGGCATAGAAATAGTGGATTATCCCATTGAAAATGGTGATTTTCCATAGCTATGTAAACGTTTACCAGAGGGTAGCAATTCACTACCTAAGGTTTTTTTTAACTCGCAGTGCGTGAACTTTGTGTGCTTCGTGTGGGAAATAAATATCAAGTTCAGTGCTTCCCTCCACAATCAATCACCCGGTTGAGAACCATGGTCCAATGGTAGGGCTGAACAGGGAGGAAATCAACATCGCAGCATATGTGGCAGCCACCAGAGATCTCGAGGTGCCTCAAATCTCATGCTGAAGGAACCTCTGGGATGCAGCAAGAAGCGCTCATTCCTCACACTGGTGGAGTGGATCAGGGGCTTGACTGTGAGTTGCCAGTATTTTGTTGGGAGTTTGTTCCGCATGATGCCTTGCCTAGAAACGGTCTTCTTACTTTCTTCCTAGATCTTCCTAGTATCAAAATGTTCGCAATTTGTGAATGTGTATGCCTTACTTAATTAGCCTTACAATTAGTCTTACAATCTTTAAAGTCCGCGACAAACATCCACTTAAGACATGACAACATCGATGGGAGGAAGCAATGAACCCACCCTGTCCCAGATGTCCCAGATGTCCGAGGCCGCAGGTGCTGCCAAGCAACCACACAGGCTTCGTATATGGTCCGTGTTTGAACAACGAAGTCTCCTGAGAACAACGACCCTCTTTGCGAACAATTTTGTGGCAGGAAAGTCCCCGAACAGTCCATGGAGGTTTGGCTGGATTTTCCGGCCATCTTTGAGCAAACCGGAGGGTAATGCAACTGAAAGATCACAGGTCACAATGAAGTGCTGCAAAAAGAATGTGCTGCTTTCCAGAATTCTCACTGAAAGTGGCATCGTTTTTGCGAAGGTTTCCAAAGTGTAGAGGACCCCAAAATCCAGAAACGGCTGAAATGTTCATTTTGAGTCGCAATACAGTTCGTTCAGTTCAGGTTCCTCCAAAATTGGCAGACATATGCAAACATTTTTTCAATTGATACCCAGTGAAACTGTTTTCTTTCAAGGTCTCAAGCATCATCCCTATCTTCAACAGCCTCACAATGCCATCCGAGAATCTCCAACATTCTCCCCATCCATAGACACCCTCAGCGCAGTGAAAAACAACGAAATCAGCAAGCCGCATCGATAAAAAGTGCCCACTTCTGGACACACTTCAAGAAAAATAAGTGATATCTAGTATGTTAGAATGTAATATGATGTAGTATAGACAATATGTATAAATATAGATTAGGAACATAAATCAATAAAATTGGCAATACCTGGGCTATCACAGGATGGTTGCGTGCTTGGAGGACCCCATTTATCGCCTCAAGCTACCAAGTATCAACGTCTTCCAAGTCATGTTGGAGCGACACAGGGTTGCTCCCAACACCCGTAGGTCCCCCATCGATGTGAGGCATCAGCCATGGCCCAGCCTAGCCCAGGCCCAGCCTCACAAAGGTCGGGGTGACAAAGTCGTTCGTCTCCTGGGAAGTGATGTTTCTCTGGTGATGTTTCAGTGGGGTTAGTTCAGCATAGTTATGGCATAGTTCAGCCATTTGTAGATGGTATTAGATGGTATAACCCACAAATAAATGGGTACTATAACCATCTATAACCCACTTAATACCCACTATACCATCTACAAATGGCTATACGGCTATACCATCAAATGGCTGGTATCAGATTGATAAATTAGTATAACCATGTATAACCCACTTTTTTACCCACTGAATGGGGACATTCCCCAGGGATATTCACCACTTAGTCCTGGGATGATCGGATGATCGTGCACCTAAAACCCTCAGACCCGCTTCAGTGAAGACGAAATCTGGGGCAGTGGAGTGAAACCACAGGAAACAACGCGTTGAACAATCGCCCGTTGTTTTTGACATATTTATGTTGCTTGTGGAAAATCAAGCAAATGTGATGTTGAAACCACCAGCCGATGATCATCCGATGATCACCAGCACCCAACAAAGAGATGTTCACAGAACCAGTGCCTGGATGGTGGCATCGCCAATGACGACCTGCTGAGACCGCAGCCCACAGCTTGCCGAAGCTCAGAAAAAATGACGCCTATGCCATTAGGCCTCCAAAAGCCCCTCAAGAATCATCGATGATATCCTGTGACCTGATCTGAACACTGAAAAAATGGGATCTACATCTGGAAGGTCCAAGGAAGTAGATGCTACGAGAGATCAAGCTCATGGCTTCATGTTACATTTTTGGATATCACCTCCTCATCTTCGTGCTACATGAATCTCCAAATAGAAAGCCATGGCAGCTCAACAAAAACCCTGAGAAATCTTGCTGGATACTTCCGCCCTCAACGTCGGAGCTGACCCTTGCCGCTGTCCATCGCTGTCCCCACCTCAATCACGGGTTCATATGGGTCCACATCATCCGCTCGGTAGTTCGGGTCCTCCAAGAGCCCGCAAGGCACCAACGAATACTACCTTCATGACTTCAACGTCTTTAATGAAATGGATAACTGAAAGAAGCGCCCACTGCAGTCACCCTTTTTCGAAACCTACTTCTGTTGCTTTCGAAGTGAACCGAAGCAGTTGATAAGTGTTTTTCCTCCTTTGGCTTGGCCTGCCTTGTGCTGAATACGAAGTTCGGGGTGCTCCAAAGCCACTTTGAAGATTTTTTAAGTACCGTGGTCATTCCAAAACCCTCATTCAAGAACCCCCAAGACCACGCAATGTTTCTTGCATCAAATTGGAGGGTAAAAACATCCTGTGTTTCAGTGTTTAACCATGTTTAACATCCATGTGTGTGTGTGTTTAACCCAGCACCCGGCATTTCGTTGTTGGCAACTCCCCACCTGGACCAGCTCCCGGATGGCTCGAAAGTTGGAGCTGTACCAGCTCTTCGTCGCCAAATCTCCTGCCGCGTTGATGGGCGTCAGCAGAATGTCCTGGCGATGGCTGGACAGGCACCAAAAATGTCGAGAACTGGGGAAATGTGGCCAGGAATAAAGTGAATGGTGAAGGTGAAGTGGGTGGTTTTCAATCCCAGGACAATTGATCAAAGATGGCGATAAGATGGCGATTACTTCTGTGGTTTCCCAGAAACTGCCAGTTTTCAGGTTGACGTCTACCCTTCAAATATCTTTATATATTCAAATATCTTTAAAACTCGAACTCAACAGTTGCTGCCGAGGTTCCCGAATCAACAAATCCATGGCTCAGTCAAGGGAAACCTGCATGCGAACTTCAAGGTGATGAAACTGAGAAAATGAAGAGAAAACGGCACCTGTCCTTACTCATACGGATTCCCAAGAAGAAAACATGACCATGAACAGGTATTCCATAGTCCCTGGGTCAAGGTGAAAAAGATAGCCAGAGGGGAGATTCTGAAGATTTCGAAAAGTGATCAATGCATTCACTTTGGACAATTTTATGATGCAACAACGCCGTGACTCGCTCTCACCCAGCCCATGGTTTTGAAGAATCATAAAGAATCCACAAGCCACAACTGAAGACCTGAGTGCTTTGCCTGTTCTCACTGTTGCGTACATCTCAACAGTACCGTGGAACAACTAGTACCTCACCCTGTCAACAACACCAAGAGCTTACTTCCCTCCCAACTTTCTTGGAAGCAGAGCCCTGCCTCCATTACGTGAAGAACACGGGTTGGACGCGTTCAAAAGGCTTGAGACGTAAGCTGCATTGCACAGTTTCCACTGGGTCTCCATATGCCCTTGGCGAGATTCCGTGTCAAAATATGCAAAGGCTTCCGGCCTGGCTTTGTTCTAGTACAGCACTTGAAAAACATTATCTTTGGACTGGCTCTTAGATCCATGCAAGAGCTGGCTGTGTAGAATTGAAATCGAATTACGTAATGACAAAGCCTCAATAATAATAACAATAATAATGAAAGTATTAATATGTAATTATTAATAATACGAAGAAAAATATCAATAATAAAAATCACCCCACCCATGGCTGATCGGCGTTGACCACCTGAGCTCACAATCTGCACCCCAGAAACCCCAGAAATGCTGCCTCCTCTAGCAATGAAGACGCTTGCCATGCGTGCATCCTGTCCCGGGGCAGTTTTTCCCTTTGCAAAGCTGGCACCCATGGGTTTTCCAGTGAAAGCGACCCCTGCCGCTTATAAGGTAATTCCAAAGCCATTCTTGTTCCTCGTATCAATAGATCATTGTATATATGTCCTACATGTTTGCAGCTTGATCCCTGCATGTTTGATTCCTTCTTTCTTAGGTTGATCCCCAGATTTCTCACAGATGATTTACCCCCAAGTCAGTCAACAGTGTGTCTCTGGCATTCTCAAAATGAGCCCATGATACCCTATATGTATCCTATTCCTCCTACATTTTGGTAGCTTTTCTCTCAGGTTTCCACCCGAAGCCCACCTTCTCCACCAAAGTTTCCAGCACTGTACAGCTGGTCCAGAGCCTTGGTAAACCATGGTGATCATCCAGGCGATGACTTCTGGGTTTCCCCCCAGGCCCTGGGTAAAACGCCCATTTTTTACCATTCAAATTCCACCATAGGTGGGATTTCAACCATTCCCAAATGGGTGGTTGTTATTATTGTTTTACCCACATTAGTGGAAATTGATATGGAAATCATAGCAATCCATCACCTATAGTTTCATGAGGAGTTTTTCTGGAATATCAGAATTCACCAACCGACAAGTTCGGCCACTTGGGGATGATTCCCCCAATCCGAATCATCATTTCAGTCAGGTCGCGACGTGAGGTCGTGGTTTTGTTTTTTCTGTCAGAATGATAATGTTGGATTCTTTTGGAGGAAATGGGGATGGGGAGTGAACCATCAACAATAAACATTGAAGAATCATGGATTTGGGTTTGTCTGAAAATAGGGTATATTCCCAATTATAGCCATTTAATAGGGATAATGATCAGCAAAACCATTGGGTAAAAAGGGGTACAACATTTTCAGACACACCCATTTGGAGTTAACATGATTTAACCAACAAAGTCTTGTGGCTATGGAACCCACCTTTTGTCATAGGATGATGCTTCGGCACCTGGTGGGATATACGGCGAACAATGTGAAATGGTTCTGTTGATGGGTGCTATTGATGTTACCCTTAAAACAACAATGTTGACAAGGGAAAATGATGGTGGAGGATTGATTTTAGGGGCATTCCATATCTTCTAACAACGCCATACCGCGAGATATAAAGCATGGTTGTATCAGCAAATATCATCATGATGAGGTATGATATATAATGAAATGGGATATGTGTAAAGGTTGCTTTGTGTGGAAACTATATAGACAGATACTAAACGGCTAGATGACTCAAGAAGTGCTTTGACACCAAATCACGGAATTGTGGTGCGTTTGCTACCTGATACACTTGTGGCTCCTTAATCGGGACCCCAATTCTCCAGGGCAGCATTAGTGGGGCACTCTAAAGGAAATGAACCATGCAGGTCTCTTGATCGTTCAATACTTTCTGCAATCTCAAGCCAATTAACAAGACTAAACGACAAGTCCCGGTCCCCCATTCCCAAAATGTAGATCGTTTGTCTGGTCGGTGGTTTGCACCAATAACTTGGAATAAATCGGATCAATTCGCCCCGTATGTGATGTCTGAAAATAAGATATCTGCAGCTCAGTATCCCCAAACTTTAATGATTTATGATGATTTCTGCTGATTTATGACAGTTTCACCATCCAAATGGCTGAGAAAATACCCCGATTTTCAGACCCCCAGGTGGCCCACCGAAAAGGCCGCACCCCCGAGGTCCCAGCGCATCTTCGGGTAAGCGACCGATGTGCAAGGCCTGGAGCGGCGATTTTATCGCCCAGACATTTGCAGTATTTTGGCCTGGACAAATATGTACATATATATATACTGTATATATAGTATATATATATGTAAGTAGTACTGTGCTTGTGATTATTGATATATATATATATATACGTATATATATATAATATGATATCTTTGATATTATGAATTATGAATCATTATTGTGTTGATGAGTATTGTTTCTTGATTCAGGAATTGATCCTCACATCCAATACGCCGGAAGTGGCCTCGGACATCAGGGGAGAAAGAGCAAAGGTAGTACGTACAGGTTCTACAGATGTAGACTGGTTGGTGGTTTCAATCCCTCTGAAAAATATGAAAGTCAGTTGGGATGATTATTCCCCATTATGAAGCCTGGATAAGGCACCATTGTCGGGTTCTGGGCCACTTCTCAACTCAGCCAGCAACGCCAGCTATACTGTTCATCTGCGACTTAAAGCGTCTTCTATCAATGAAAAATTACATACCCAAAGAATTAAACGATGCTGTAGAAAAAAAGGTTGGGAACCTCCATTCGTGGGTCCTCGGCTCCCCATGCAGGGAATATGATGGAATAGGGATAGCCGCGCTGCTACAGGAACACTCCCTAACCAGTGGATAGAAAATCATACCAAAAAAGGTTTTCCAAGGGTTTCACCACTAGCCTTTGGATATCTTTGGATAGCCTTTGGATATGTGGAGGTTTCCTAAATATCCTAAATTTCCTAAGTCTTAGGGGGGTACCCATCATAAATCATCATGAATCCTCCATATTTCAATAGGATTTTCCATGAAACCATCCAGCGTCTTAGGGGGCAACCCCTTTTTTTCTTCACCCCGTTGGCCATGCCTCGGTAATGAGGAGCACCACACTCTCCGGCTGGACGGTCTGGGAATCACCAGGAGATCCCAGCTGGGCTTTTTAGCAATGTTTGAAAGCCAACAATAAGATCTGTCGAAACGACCAAGATCTACCAAGTAAAGTTCAGACATGATGACACACACACACATATGTATATATATATATGTGTGTATGTATGATACTGTATATGTATCATCATAGTCATAGATCTTCATAGATTTTTTTGTGTCAGATGATTCATATACAAAAACACCCCTCAGAGTATTGGACTTGTTCGGCAAACCAGTGACTCAAATCGCACCTCCAAGGTTTGACAGGCGGCTGTCTGGAGAGTGCCGTGTCGACGCGGTTTCACCTAATAACCGTACGGGTTGAAAAATTGGGGATGCCCGGGTTTGGTGATGTATCCATCAACAATAGACATTTAATGGGATATCAATGGGGGGAAATGTCATGGGATGTATATTTACATCTATTAACCAACAAGTATCAGCCTGGTGATTTCGTAAGGCTTTGGCCAGCTCAAAGTCCTTATATTCAGGTGTGGAAGCCAAGACCTTGTAATCCCATGTTTCTGGATGTTTCTTCATTCCCAGTTCTGTTTCTGGTATCTTGATGTATCTTGATGTATCTTGTAACACCACTTCAAATCCATGGCTGCAGTGGCCAATCCCACAACCGGAGGATCCTTCCACGGATCGTAATCCACGGACCGTAACTGCTTAGTAATTAACCACTTATTCCACGGATCGTATCTGCTGAACTAAACACATCATGAGTCCGCTGACTCAGTAGGTTCTCCCATTTCTGGTTACAAACTCTGGTAAACATACAAAAAACTGATGGGAAAATCACCATGCTATGTCAGAACGGTAAACCATCTATATCATCTATAAATCTATGGGCCATGGCTTCCAGTTCGCAAACTGTTAGTCATTACCAGATCCAGAGGGTAACTCTGGTAAACATACAAAAAGCTATTGAAAATTGCCATAGAAATAGTGAGTTTTCCCATAGAAAATGGTGATTTTCCATAGCTACGTTAAATTACCAGAGGATAACTCTGGTGATTCACTGATCCCTGGGATCCCCTGGGCCCAAAGCCAGCTGGTACAGCGCCCCGCAGATGGCGCCCCTCAGGGCCAGGTCGCTGGGTGTATCCCCACGACACCTGCCAAGAGATGCCGGTTGAACGTTGCCATGGAAAAGGCGTCATGTGGTAAACCTATGGTAAAACCCATGCAAAACCCATGCAAAGCCCATTAAAACCAATGCAAAACCCTTGCAAAACCTATTAAAACCCATGTAGACCCAATGCCAATATGCTCATATATGCTCAGATATGCTCCATGTATGGCCATGTATGATTTTGTTTAACCTACATTTAGGACATGTTGAGGATGCTGGTAAATATTCCATGGAGCAAAGGGGGAATGCCATAAACCACAAAATCACCATGTTCATGGGACGTATAAACTCAAAGGGCAGGTGTGTGTTTTGGCTTTACCACATTATTGAATTTGGCCAACATAATATTACCGATAACATGGCAGTTTTTCAAATATGGAAAACAAGATAAAATAAGTAAGTAATGAACAATGGGGATGGAATGGCGTACCCTACTTTGAAAAAAAACAAACATGGATTTTTCTCTGGCTATACCCCATGGGGAAAATGATTTTTCCCCCTACGACAGATCCGCTGGGTGCCCAGGGTGCCCAGGCCCTTCAAGGAGCTCCGCCAAGGACCGCAGTCCATCCAGGGCGTACCTAGCTGGATCTGGAGGCCATGGCTTGTGGATACCCCAGGTCTGAGTGGCTCGGAATTCTCTTGTTATGTGTACAATGTGGGGCCCCCCAGTGATGTGAACGTTGGTGGTTTATAAACCCCCATAACTATAGTTTATAGTTCTAAGTACCATAAACCATAGTTATTGGAGTTATAAACCAACTTAGCTATCTTGGGGGCCCCACATTGTAGTTTTGGGACATTGTAGAATCTGATCTGGTTGGTGGTTGGCCTACCCCTCTGAAAAATGATGGACTTAAAGTCAGTTGGGATGATGACATTCCCAATTTTGATGGGAAAGTCATAATCCATTCATGTTCCAAACCACCAACCAGTGATTCTAAAGATAGTGCAGAATTCCCAAACTCTATTTTTTGGGGGTCGTCACAACTTTGGGACTGCCGCGATCATCATCCGATCATCCCCCAACGGCGTCATACGGCGTCAGGGTGCGCAGTCCAAACGCCATTCTCCATCAGCTGTGGCCTTGCAAGTCATTGGGACGTTGGGACGGAGTCAGAATCCAAATACGTAAGGGGCCGACGTTGGGATATATACTTGAAACATATTAGTGAAACATATCTAAAATATGTAGAAAAGGGAAACAATGCTCAGTAGGGAGCTGAAAAATAATCTGGAACCATCAACTTCTCATTGATTTATTTCTGACAATTGAAAGGGTCAGGAAGACTCGAAGATTCATGGCGCTTTTGTGGCTTTGTGATCTGATACATTTCTTGCATCCTGCAACAAACCCTCTTAGAACTAGTCGCCGTGTGACAGCTAGTCACGTGAAAACAAGACCAAGAGTCAGACTTTGTACTGAGCAAAGCCATGCAAAGCCCATCCCAGGAAATCAGGAAATGTTCTTTTTGACATGTACAGCCCAACTCAAAGAATTCAGACAACAGACTCGACCATCGGCCAACTTTGGAAGACCCGAATCTCCCAAAAATCTGCCAAGTTTCTAGGTCGACACTTCAGCAGTGTTCAAAACGAGTTGTGCCGTCATCTCTGTCGTCCCCAATTAATATTGGGTAGTATAATTATTGTGGTATATTATGCTAAATGATATAGTATAATCCCCGAACTAATCATCAACCAAGAGGCAGAGGTTTAGCAGCCCTCACGTGTTGTTGTTGAGAACCCATACAGAATCCCCCATCGCAACTGAGGCAGCCAGCTGATCAGCATGGCACAGTAGAGCGGCCTCAGGGCCAATGGAGTTAACATATTTTGTCAGATGGGTTGTTTGGCATTTGGGGGGGATTTGGTCGGACATTTATGGAAATTGTATTCATGTTCTTGTCCATTTCTTGGGATTTTAAGGAAGTTTGTTAGTTTTGCTTTTTTTTGATAAAGCCCTGATGAACATGGATGTCCAGCTGTTTTTGACTTGCTCGAATCTGCTTGCATCAGCTTGATATCTTTGTCCATTGTTGAACTTTCCATGTTTCTGTCGTCTAAGCGGGGGTCTATAGACTGGTTGCCTGGACTTTTTTGGTTACTGGTTAAGTGGAGATGACCAACTGTTTCATGAGCAAACACTGTGCAAACACATCAGAAAGCCATCAATGACCAACCAATAACCAACCTGCTCCCCCAAGTTTCAGGTCAGACAATGGAGTTGTCCCAGGTTTGCCCATACCGAGACCGGGCAGGCATTCCCGTGATGGGCAAAAGTATGCGATGCCCACCTACACCGAATAGTGTTCAAAGATTGTCTCCAAAATAAATTGCTCGTTTTGGCAAAGATTTCAACCTACAAATCAAATCTTGAATCTCCCGGACCCTTTGGGAAACCCCGGCTCTCAAAGCAGCCACACCGCCTGCGTGAACGATCCACGCCTGTTTTTCAGGCACGGACTGGTCAGGACGGTGACATTTTGCGGAACGCTCTGCCATGATGCTGGAGGTCATGGTGCTTAGTAACTGCAACCCTGGAATGATCACTTTAAAATCGTACATATAGCATTATAATAACATATATACAGTATTTATATTGTTCATCATTATTGACATTACTATTGGCATCAGTACTACTAGTGTTATGAAATATTCTTTATTCATTGACTATGGGGGATATCAACATTTTTTTTAATGACGCGTTGTCATTGCTATTGTCATATTTGTATATTGACATCAATAATAGTAATGACATACTTTATTGTCGAATATCATTGCTACTTTATCACTATGATTGATGTCATTTAAGACATCATGCCCAAGCCATATTTTCAGAGAACTTCCAAGCACTTCCCATCCCCAACAAAATCGCCTTGGCAGTCTCGCTACCTCTGGCAACCTGCAGGTTCCGTCCGGGACCCAAAAATGGGATTTTTTTTTGGGACCCAATTTTTCGGGTTGAATGATTGGAAAGAAGTTTAAAAAAAAAAATGTGCATCTTTTGTCCGATAAGTTTCAATAAGTTTAAAATGTGGGGACTCAAAACCTGGGTTTCCCCGAGAAAAACATGTAGGAAAGGTAGGCTGAGAGTTTTGGTCGGGATCATGTCTCGAAGAAGAACAGAAAAACTCGTTGTACCAGCTGGAAAAAAAAAAACGAATCAAGGGAGGTTGCAACCTCTGAAAAAACCTATGCTTCGACCTTTTGGAGTTGCTTCCTTGTTTGCATTCGAGGTTTGTATAATGAAATCAAAGCTCCAGTCTATAAACAGTTGCTGGAAATGCGGAGAAATGTCCTGGATACTGTCTTAGGTAAAGATGTTGCAAGCGTTTGGCATTCAACTTAGCTGGGTATCGCTCACAATGATTTATCGATTTATCCCAATGATGGCTCGGCTTAATAGGAGGAATCCACCAATTGGACCAATCCGTGGTACACAGTTTTTGACCCAAAATCACGTGCCCGTGGGTTGAGTCCACCCCCTGGCATGACTCCCATGGCAGCACAAGTTTCTCAGACTTTCTCAAGCCCTTAAAACTCTGCAAGTTCATCTTGGACGTCAAAGATGTCACCACCTTGAGATGGATTGCCCCATGCAACAATCGATCCATCAGCCAGAACTGCAGCAAATGCATCCTCTGTGGCCTGGATCTTCAGCACGTTCTTCAGCTGATCGTTGACTTCAGAGCTGTCACCGCCCCATTCGGGATCGCCCCAGGCAACAACAGAGCCATCGGCAAGGATCGCAGCAAAGGCATAATGCCCTGCCTGAACCTGCTGCACATTGATGAGCTGAGCCTGAACTTCGGAGCTATCACCACCAGATTCTGCATCGCCCCATGTAACAAGAGATCCATCGGCCAGAACCGCAGCAAATGCGCTGGTTGTGGCCTGGATTGCCTGCACACCTGTCAGCCGATCTTGAACTTCAGAGCTGTCACCACCACAGTCTGGATCGCCCCAGGCAACAACTGATTCATCAGCCAAAAGCGCAGCAAATGCACTACAGGTGGCCTGAATCTGCTGAACACTTGTGAGCTGATCCTGGACATCAGAGCTATCACCTCCACAGTCTGGATCGCCCCATGTAACAACAGATCCGTCAGCCAGAACTGCAGCAAATGCACCGTAGTGCGCGGCCTGAATCTTCTGCACACTCTTGAGATTTGCTTGGACTGCAGAGCTATCACCACCAGAAAGTGGATTGCCCCATGTGACAACCGATCCATCTTCCAATATTGCTGCAAATGCGGTGTCTGTGGCTTGAATTCGCTGAACATTTCTGAGTTGACTTTGAACTCCAGAGCTGTCAGCGCTCTGTTGGGGACCGCCCCACGCAACAACCGATCCATCATCCAAGATAGCAGCAAATGCATAGCGCGTGGCCTGAACATGCTGCGCGCCTTTGAGCCGATCTTGGACATCAGAGCTATCACCTCCACAGTCTGGATCGCCCCATGTAACAACAGATCCGTCAGCCAGAACTGCAGCAAATGCATTCTCTGTGGCTTGAATCTGCTGCACATCGTTGAGCTGATCTTGGACTCCAGAGCTGTCGCCACCCAGTTCAGGATCGCCCCATGTAAGGACCGATCCATTGGCAAGGATGGCAGCAAAGGCATAATGCCCTGCCTGAACCTGCCGCACGTTCTCGATCTGATCCCGGATTTTGGAGATGTTCCCAACACACTCGGGGTCACCCCAAGCAACAATTCTGTCACCTCCACAGGACCACAAGGCAAAGGCTCTTCGCGTTGCCGCGAGCTGTGCTTCCTGTGCAATCACTGTGAGTTGGTCTCCATTCTGGAAATCATCTGACAATAAATTGGTGTCAGCAAGGATGTGCCCCTCTGCAGTCGCAAGTTTCAAACAGCCCAGTCCAAAGGCTTTCTTGACCAAAATCTTCAAGTCCCCTACTTTGGAGGACGGCGGAATTGAAAAGCTCTGACTGTGACCACTTGGCAAAGCTACATGCACTTGAAGCATTCTATCAAGGAGCCATCAAATTTGCTTGGAACAGCATCTGGTTTTCTGTTTTCAAAACAACTTGAGCCAAAGTTCGCTCTGATTGGCACGTTCACCCAGGACATCCGTTGGCTGTTGACCCATCACCATACTAAGTGACCCAAAGCCAAGGGATTGGAGAGCTAGGCCCCGTGTGGCTCTGCTTTGATCTGGCCCAAAATGGACTAATTGTCGTCATTGTACGGGATCCTATTTTCAGACAAGTCCATTTTAATCCATTTTATGTTTTTTGTGACCTATGGGCTGGTCTACTTGGCAGCAAAACCAGAAACCATTCAGTTGTTGCTTTACCGGCTAGTGATCTCCAAACATCCTGAAGTCTGCTCGTCATCTTGAGCCATCATTCCATGGAAGGCTGAAAAACTGGTCAAACCTCCAACATGAAAATACGTTCCAGTCCTTAATCATACTGTTTGCAAGCACAGAACTCACATCCCCACCTTGTAGACCATCCAAACCACATCTTCCACCGCACTCGCGTTGGCCTCAGAGGGTTTACATCAGGTCCTCTTGCACAACCATGTATGGATCTGATTTGGAATTGATGCATATGGAAACATCATAACTCCAACACCCCAATGGCCCAACCCCCCTTGAATTCGGTGTTCCAAGCCCAAAACAAAAAAGAGTTTCTCCTGATTTCTCCCAGTTGGGAACTGCCAAAGATCCCACAAAAGTAGGACCTCTTGGGAGCCAAAAAAAACCATGGCTTTAAGCCTCCCCGAACCACCAAAACCTCGATCACTCCCCGCGCCTTGGTACTTTGTCTCAAGGCTGTCAGCAAAAACTCCACGCAACGCTGGCCATATGCCTGGCGCGGAAAAAACATCGCCAAGAGATCACCCACTATGTTGTGTGGTGGTTGAACAAAAGTACTGAGATTGGATGAAATTGGTGTGAAATTGGATATCATACCCTCTAAAGAAGTGCTTTTCCTGGCATTTAAGTGCTTTTCATCGCGGGAACGTTTAATTACATGAAATGCATTTCGGCGATACTAAAAGGAATAGGGTTTTAGGCTGGCCAGGTTGCAAGGTGGTACAACAAAAAGTATCCCTGGCTATTAATTGCATCCAAACAACTCTGGAATGGATTGTCCCGCAAGTCATATCAGCATGGAAAACAAAACACTTTATGTACTGTGAGTGTGCGCGAATATATTTCACTGCAAACCCACAGGTGATGGTGGGTACCGAATTCGGGACATCCCATATCAATATTATCTTCATACTTGGTGCAACGAAAATGCTGAAAACCTGTACAACAATGTTCTGTCACTTGATAGGTGATGCATTCACCTTTTCTCGGCTGTGACCTTGCAATAATCTAAGGTGGCAAGGCAGAATCCCTACGAAGAATGCGTATGTTGCTGGATTTTCCAGAACTAGATTGGATCAGGTAAACGCAAGAAACCCGATTTGTTTAGCTTTACGGAACCCCAATTTCTTAAAAAAAATATGGTATGGTACCAGTAATGCTTGGGTCCACTACATTACCGGAGAGCAACACTCCTCCCAGCCTCGCATTGCGCCAATGCCTCATGTGCGACCTCAGATTCTTCGGGCCCAGAAACCGCAGTTTGGGCCCATACCTAAGGGTCTAGGGAATTCTATTGAATTATCACAAGCTGCATTCTCTGATAGTGATGATACTTACACACAATATTCCCACAAATATCCGCCGACCCCGGCAGACGCAAGGGGGAGCGCGCCAGGGAATAAGACAAGCAAAGACAGGCAAGTTTAGCCGCACTAGCAGCAAGAGCAGCGGCAGTGGCAGTAGCAGCGGCAGCAGC
>Ga0126342_10009463_pt1 | contig 17469 bp, 14 predicted proteins | sample Cyp1metagenome_FD_92528 | JGI IMG/M metagenome (GOLD analysis project Ga0126342, IMG submission 92528) | Coral microbial communities from Lord Howe Island, Old Settlement Bay, Australia - Cyphastrea 1 metagenome | ecosystem: Host-associated > Invertebrates > Cnidaria > Coral ... | reverse complement strand
TACATATATATATATATATATATATATATACATATATATATATATATATATATATATACATATATACATATATATATACATATATGCATATGCGTGTGTGTGTGTGAGAGTTTCCTGTGAATGAGTCTGAACTAAGCACATGTAGGGCTGTGGTGATCAGAAGTAATTGCCGCAATGACTCTCTATAGAGACTGTACTGTATGATCATGAGCATAGTGAGTCGCGAAAGCAAATTTCTGTTGAAGCTGACCCAAAGATTCCATACAAGAAGCTTTGTATGATTGTATGTCTAGTGTCTAGAATCCACAAAGGTCAAGCTTGGCGAACCACTACACAAAAACAACAACATCTCATCTCAGATATCTCGGGCTGAACTCTTGGAGATGGCACAGAGAGGACAAAAAAGAACAACATGATTGGCACCCCAAAATCCCATGGTATATCATGGTTTATAATTGTTTTCCCCTTTTTTTTCGATAAGAAACTATATTTTTTTATTGCTATCCCCAGGGGGGTCCCTACGGCCTCGCAGCAGGTACGACCTGGAGAAGACATTGGAAGACCGAGCGACGAAAGCATTGTCTGAGGCGGAAAAACTGTTGAGTTTCGAAGGACCTATGACCTGGCGTTTGAATGGGAAAACCATGGGAAAACCATCGAAAATCCTTCTTGTAATGGTTTTAATGGGAAAGCCCATGGGAAAATCATCGGACAATATAGGAACATCCCCGAACTAAATGAAGGTTTCTAGCTGGGAAGATTTTAAATAGTGGATTTTACAGCAGGCCATGCGTCTGAGTACCTGAGGATGTTCCCAAAGTTGCTACTCCCCTGTTGGTCTTATCACGTTACCCCTTGATAAATCAACACAGCAATGGACAAACTTCCATGTGTAGGTTATTTAGCTATTCAGCATGGCCATTTTGGCAATGTTGGATTACCAAAAGGCGCAATATTCTCCATATTTAATTTGATTATATTCCACCTTAGTTGACTGTAGTTATTTTTACGGGTCATTATTGATTATATATTAACCATATCGGATTACTTTGTTTTAATGATTTATAACCAACTGAAAAATTAATTATGGATCAATAGATCCATAAATTTAGGCAATAATTTCGATTGATATCTATTGACCTATGTATATTGATAGTTTTTATTACCTATTTTGAAAACCACTTGATTATTATTGATCATTTTCATGTTTTTCTCGATGACTATTAGTCATAGATTGATCTATTAATCATTGATCTATTGGTCATTGACCTATGAATCAAAATAATTGATCTATTAATCATTGATCTATTGGTCATTGACCTATGAATCAAAATAATTGATCTATGAACCATCATCATTGATCTATGAATCATGATCATTGAACTATGAATCATAATCATTGATCTATGAGTTATCATCATTGATCTCTGAATCAGAACCATTGATCTACGAATGGTAATCATTAATCTTTGAATCATCATCATTGATCTTTGAATCATAATCATTCATCTATGAGTCATAATCATTGATCTATGAATCACAATCATTGATCTTTGAATCAATCTCATTAACCTATGAATCAAAATGATCGTTGAATCACAATCATTGATCTTTGAATCACAATCATCGATCTATGAGTTATCATCATTGATATTTGATTCATAATCATTGATCTAGAATCATAATCACTGATTTTTGAATCACAATCATGGATTTATGAATCATAATCATTGATCTATGAGTCATAATCATTGATCTATGAATCATTATCATTCAACTTTGAATTATAGTTATTAATCGATGAATCATAATCGTTGATCAATGAATCATAATCATTGATCAATGAATCACAATAATTGCTCTATGCATCATCATCGTTCATATATGAATCATCATTGATCAATGAATCATAATCATCAGTCTATGAATCATCATCATTGGTCTTTGGATCATAATCATTCATGTCTGATCTATGAACCATAATCGTTGGTCAATGAATCATAATCATTGATTTTTGAATCATAGTCATTGATCTTTGGATTTTTTATAATTATTGATCTTTGAATCAATATCATTGACCTATGAATCATTATCATTGATCTATGAACCAAAATGTTTGATCAATGACTCATATTCATTGATCCATGAATCATAGTCATTGATCAATCAGCCATAATAATTGATCAATGAGTCATAATCATTGACCAATGAATCATAATCATTGATCAATGAGCCATAATCAGTGATCAATGAATCAAAATCATTGATCTCTGAAATATCTTCATTTATCTCTGAACCATAATCATTAATATTTGAATCGTCATCATTGATCAATGAATCATAATCATTGATCAATGAATCATCATCATTGATCAATGAACCATAGTCATTGATCAATGAATCATAGTCATTGACCCATGAATCATAATCATTGATCAATCAGTCATAATAATTGATCAATGAGTCATAATCATTGACCAATGAATCATAATCATTGATCAATGAGCCATAATCAGTGATCAATGAATCATAATCATTGATCTCTGAATTATCTTCATTGATCTATGAACCATAATCATTAATATTTGAATCATAATCATTGATCAATGAATCATAATCATTGATCAATTTAATGAATCATAACCACTTACCAATGGATCATAACCATTGATCAATGAATCATCATCATTGATCTTTCAATGATAGTCATTAATCTGGGAATCATCATCATTGATCTATGAATCAAAACCATTAATCTATGAAACATAATCATTGATCTATTAATCAAAATCATTGATCAATGAATCATAGTCATTGATCAATGAATCATAATCATTGATCTAGGAGTCATAATCATTGTTCAATGAGTCATAATCATTGATCAATGAGTCATAATCATTGATCAATGAAACAAACTCATTGATCTATGAGTCATTGAAGGTGCCATTATTGAGTAGTTGCCCAAAAATTCCCATGATTTCCGGATAAGATCGCCAGCTCCTTTTTAGCTTCAGGCTGTGGCACGGGCGTCCTGTACAGCTGACGCGCAGCCGCAGCCCACGCAGCTCTCAGGACTAGCCGGAGTAGTCGGAGTCGGGGGATTAATGGGGATTGGTTGGGTCTGATGGGGCTTACCCTCTGGTAAACATACAAAAAACTATGGAAAATCACCATTTTTAATGGGTAAACTCACTATTTCTATGGCCATTTTCAATAGCAAACTGTTAAATTACCAGAGGGTAATGAGTATTTAATGGTAATTTAATGGGAATTAGTGGGATATGATAGGGACATGATGGGTAATGCAGAGTTACTGGGAATTAATTGGGTTTAAGGGGGACTTAAAGTGGGATGTTAGGGGTGAAAGAAATTCGTATTTAATTGGGATTTAATGGGAATTAGCTGGATCTAATGAGACTTAGTTGGTCTTTAATGGTGATTTAGTGGGAATTAGTGGGATTTAATTGGGAGTTCATTGGTATTTAATCGGCATGTACTTGAGACTTAATGAGTATTTAATGACGGGAAATAGTGGGATTTAATGTGGGCTTAATGGGTATTTAATGGGGATTTAATTTGGTTTGTTTGAACTGGATTCAATGGGAAGTCTTTGGGAAATTGCTATTGCAAAGTGGAGCCCCTAGATAGCTAGACAACTGGCTTGGTTTATGGTAGATCTAACTAGCTAGTGATAAACCCACTTATAACCGGGGGAAGGGACGTCGTCGGGATACCGGGTTATATCAACCATTTTGGAGGGAAACAGTGCCATCACTGACAGCCAATCTGCATCTTGCTTTAAATCCCCGCGGGAGACACCAAAACCCCACAAGGTGATATTGGGATTTAATCAATCAACCATTTTGGCGAGAGTTAGGCATGAACAACTGGATTTGCTCATGGGATTGAACCAACCAAGATTGAGAGTTGACTATATACCAAAACATATCAAAACTAGGTATATTTCATCAATGACAGGTGGAATCTGAAAATGTGGATTTAAATTTTATCAGCGCCCATGAGTCTACGTATTCGGGAATTGCTCGACAAGATGATGTGGGTGTGTCTGAAAATGGGTATTCCAATGTAATCCGCCAATTGTGGCAAGTTGAATGGGGAAATAATGATCAACCATTAAAATTGCTGGCATCCAATTTTCAGTCAAACCCATCAATTGATGGTTACGAGGATATAGCCAAACATGGGTAACGAACCAACAGTGCTACTTGATGGGTTATATGAAAGCAATCAACATGAGAATTTCACTAACAAATTGAGGATAAAACCAACAAACTTGATTGCATCATGGTGAACCGTGGTCATTATATGATGGCTCTTTATCATTCAGCAACAAGTGGGTGTATCAAGCCACAGAATTGGACATCAAAACATATTGTTGCACCCTGTACTTTCATGTGCATCAGAAGAGTCTCAGAAGAGAATAGACTGGGTGGTTTCAACTATCCAGCAAACGTTGCAAAGTATTTTAGGACAACCAACAATGACGGTGTTGGAACCGGTTGGTGATCTTAAATGGAACAAACAATTGGGGCACACGGCCAAACTTCGTGGGATTGGACGTGTTTGTGCACGGTCAACCGACTCAACTGTCCATGGGTAAAACGGGACCGGGACTGGATACCAACAATCATGTGCAACCAATAAACATCGCTGCTGGACCAACCTTTATTGTCTTAGACGACATCGTTTGTGGCGGCTAAAAAGAAATCCGACTATCCTTTCAGGTGAGCCACTCCTCCTCCTCCTCCTCCTCCTCGTTCTCCTGTTGTTGCGTGTCAGCTACCGCTGACATTCACAATCTGACGGTTGGTCATCATTTGCTCCATTCGAGTTGCCATTTTTGTGAGGTATTATATTTGCCACAATGTTCCCACATGTTTCCATATTGGATTGGTTTAAGGGAAATTTTACAGGAAACCATAGATTTTCCCATGAAGATCATGGGGTTTTCCTGTAAATTTTCCCTTAAACCAATCCATTAAGACACCCCCCCATACACCTCCGCTGGTCCTCCCTTCAACCCTTAGGACTGCGAGCTCCCCCGCACAGTGTGCCGTGGGGCGGAGGGCACCGCTACGAGGCATACTTTTTTTGGGGGTTGGGGAATGGCCATGAAAACATATGTTATGATTCCACATGATTATATACATGATATAATATATATATATATATATATTTATATTATATACACACATATTATACATACTATGTATACATTATGTAACAATCAATTTATGTGTTATGGTATCATCAGTTTAATTCGTTCGTTTGTTATGTTGTTGTTGGGGTAGCGCCCACCTTCTTTCTTGGTTCCAGAATTTCATGTGGCTTTGTTTAAACATATATCATATGGTATTACCCCCCACAGTTAGATAATGTTAGTTATGTATGGTCATTTAATATAACGTAGTATCATGATGTATCATGTATACACAACGGGCTGTTTATCATGGTCCCATGCGCTGGAATTTTGTCGGATGCCTCACAGAAAGCCATGTGGATATCCTGAAGACTAGCCTCTGGTAATTTAACATAGCGAACTGGAAAATCACCATTTTTTATGGGAAAATCCACTATAAATGGCCATTTTCAATAGCTACGTTAAATTACCAAAGGGTAGCTGGTACACCTTTCCACATTCTTGGTGGCAAAACCCATCAGCCATGTCTAGTTTATGATTTGAAACAAATCTAAGATCAACCAGTTTGCAACCACCAGTTTGCTTTTTTTGTTGTTTTAACACACACATGAGTTCCTCTGATTTTTTTGGGGAACCTCCAAATCCAATGGTTTATCATGGTTTAACGCCTCCTTTTCCCGACATGAACTGGTCATTTTATCATGTTTACTCCCCTTTTTTCAGACCAAAAATCCGTTGATGTTTCTGGCAGGCAGACAATCATCTTCCGTGGCTGCAGGAAGGGGGGATGCATAACAAATGGGGTTTATGAAGCGTCAACAATCTCGGTGAATTTGAATCTCAAGGGGATAGGATCTGGGAATGGGATTAACAATGATATAAGCCAACAATGGTTGGGATTGGAATGAGTATGAACGGTATAGTAACTGTATGTAATTGTAACTTGGTCAACCAACTGGATGGGTACAGTAGTACTGACTGACTAATCATATAATCCGTGGCTATCTTGATGGGGATGGGGATTGTTGGTAACCTAACCAGCATGGTATCTAAGGTTGGATATGGGCAATGGAGCTTTTAATGGACACATCATGAAAGGTTTGATCATAAGAACCTCACCAGGTCAGCATGATATGGTGATATACCCCTGATTCACCTCAAAAGACCTTCAAACTATTGTACTTCAGCAAGGTTATGATTTTTTCATAGTGACAAGGTAAGGATGGAAGCAACATGTGCAGCTGATCTTTTCTTGGCTAGTCCCGATGCGATAGGGGAATATGAGGATTTACCCCTGAGCCCTGGCTTTCCAGTTTCTAAGTGGGCAAGGACCATACTAGCCCAGTCAGTTGTTTTTTTGTTGATTGTATATGATATATATAATATATAATTATATATAGACATTGTATAATCATACGTGGTTTCGCATGGGTTATAAACCACTTGCTAGTTGGGATGCACGTCCAAGCATCATCCCCATGTCCACCTTGGGATCAGGGACCGTCGCTAGGAAGAGGCTGAGATGACCGAGGATGCAACCGCCTGGAACATGGAGGCGCTTTCGGGTGAAGCAGTTTCAGACCCCTGACATTTGAGCAGAGAAATGATGTTTTACCCTCTGGTAAATTAACATAGACCCTGAAAATCACCAATTTTTAGTGGAAACTAATCTTCCAACCCCTATCTACCAGGGTCTATGTTAATTTACCAGAGGGTAACATGGTTTAACAATGGTTTAACAATGGTTTAACATGGTTTAACCTACAGAAATGGCGGTTTTACTGGCGCGAATATCAATAAGCATCTTGCTCATGGTTGATTCAAAACGACGGGTACCACGCCAGTAGACAAGTGATCGGATTCATGGTATGCTGCAACCAAGGCTTGGAAGAAAACACGAGAGTTCCACAAGAGATTCAGCGACATGCATCATTTTTGGTGGTTAAACCAGGGTGAAACGGTGAATTTCTGGTTTGGTTTTGCCACGTTTTGGCAATTTGGAGGGCTTAGTAAGTAGCAGGTAGAAACTGTCAAACCAAGAAGCAGCACAAGTAGTAGAACAGAATACCACTGGTATGTCAGACACCCCTCCCTATGAAGACTTGTGTCTACTTGAGTCTTCTCACCACGTCAAAGCCATTGCACAGCGGCACTGCCCTCATTCCCTTTGCCTTCTTCCTCTCCAACATTCAAAGATGGCAAGAGGATGCGAAATCATGCGAACATGTGGTTAAAACTATGGCGGCATAGGCAACACCAAGTTGAACTTGCATCAAACCCGAGTCCGGCAAGTTCCCTTAGGCAACCTGTCTCAATCTTCCCTTCCGTGGCTAAGACTGTGAGCGTATAAGCGAAAAGTGAGCCCGGCGTAGGTAGCTCCAGAAAGAACACGCTGCACAAAATCACTTTCATTTGCAAATTCAGTTGCTGCTTGGGCAGGTTGGGGTCATGTCTATGATTATTCAATTGAACTGGTAGCAAGTTCCCCACACCCCTCCAAAATGGTCCTCCCAATGGACTTTCATATTTGAATCATGCGTGGTTCAACCACCAACAAGTGGATGCTCAAAGTTAGTGTTAATATACATCCCCACTTTTGGCGCTCAATATCCCCGTGTTGATCACCGTTTTCTCCTCAAAATTGCTATCCGCCAAGGGATTCAGAAAAATAACATTGTGGTGTTGTTCATATTGGCGCGACAACTTTCTGGCCGGTACATCCCCATCAAATCCACATCATGTTGAGTTTTAACCAAATGATATCCTCACTACAACTCAACAATTATCAAGTCGGTGGTTGTAAAATATGAGTTTGGTAATTTTTTCTCAGATGGGCTGCAACCGCCAACCAGCTGTTTTTCAAAAGCCATTGGGAATGTTGCCAATCAAAATCAGAATCTGGATAGAACTCAGCAAAGGTTTGGGATATCATTGGGTTACAGTATGTTACAGTTATTAAATATGGGCATGAGACAAACCAAAATGCGTCAGTGGCACTGGCAGATTGACCATGGCCATTCCGGGCACGCCATTGAGGAGCAGTGCAGTGCAGGGCAGTGACAGGGGCGAACATATGGGTAGTATGGCAAACCCACCTATTTATGTGGAGATTTGAAATTAAGTATACATAATAATATAAAATATACATATATACTGTGTATATATATACATATATATACAATTATATATATATATGTACAATTATATATATATGTACAATTATATATATATGTACATATGCGGAGGAATATTGAACTACATATTGAAATAGACAGATTAATTTAGATTAATTTTGAGTGAATCCAAACGAATGGTAGATCTACACCATGAAGACCATCAAACAGATTGGGGAATCATCCCCGGCCGGGAGGGCCGCATTTCAGGTTGGTGTTTCTTACCATTATTATACAGAATATACCCTCTGGTTATGACTAACAATTTGCCATGGAAAATCACCACTTTTATCAGGTAAACCGCTATAAATGGGCTATTTCCCATGGCTATGTTAGGTAACCAGAGGGTACATTGGAAATAAGGCCAAAAGGTAATGTCCAGTGAACTGTCATATTCACGGATTGCTGCTGGTGCTGAAAAAAACGTGCTTGCTAAAGGCCTAATGCTAACCCTACACATAGGTATGGGCCAAAATATTGGACTGTAGATACTCGCTTATCTTTATTGGAGATGCTGTTGTATGTTTGAATTCAACATAACCCAACATGTCCATGCAAAATCACATATTCCAAAGATTGGATATATTATGATATATCATTAGACTGCATAGTCATGACCCCTATCTTGGCAGGACTATGCTGGCTATGATGCTTGGGCGGAGGCGCCAGGGAACAACATGTGGGGATGTTTGTATGTGTTGTCCCAATTTGTGCTGAATTTGATAAGAAGCTGTTCTTGGTCCAATATCATCATTTTCCTATCAGCTCCTCCATGTATTGATATTTTTGAATCAGATGCCCAAGTGTGTGTTTTGAGATTTGGTTTGGCTATTTCGAGTCACTTATTCAATGCCTTTTCACGTTTGTTTGTTAATGGCTAAGCCCTAAGCCTTTCATAGAACCATTAGAGATGAAGATAGATGAGGTGGTTGACCAAGAGAACACGGGGTTGAACTGTGTCTGATGTGAAAATAAACAAAGTTTTCCCAAAAATGGATATTGGATATGGGTTTTCTAGAAAATTCCGGCTAAATTTTCTGGGTTGTCACCAGGGTGAACCAGACAAAACCAGGGAAACGATCCCATGGTGGACGGATATGCTGATGGCCATGATCCCAGAGGATGGGGCGGAAGGCTGGAAGGAAACCTCACCTCACAGTATTCCATGTATGTGTATATATATATACATATGTTTACAAAGAGAGAGATAGATCGATAGATGGATAGATGGATACATAGATAGATAGATAGATAGATAGCTAGATAGATAGATAGATAGACAGACACATTTTTAGACTACGCAAGCATGTTCCTTACATATAGTAATGTGTATGACTATCTATGCAAGTTATTGTATATCATAGTGGATGTATGTAGAGATAGGACTTCATCCAGCTGCAGGTGATAGCAGAGTTGCGAAAGACAAATTTCAAATGGAGGTTCCCAACATGGATGGTTTATAACGGACAGTCCCACTAAAATGGATGACTAAGGGGTAGTATCCCCATTTTAGGAAGCCTCCAAATGACGCGTGTGTTCTCAATTAACAATTTGACCAAGGAACTTACCAAGATGTGTAGATCGGCAGCGAAAATTGGTTGCCTGTGTCTTAAATGTTTTCATTTTGCATTTTACTGCAAATCATAACCCCAATTGACAAGTTTGATGGGAGCCAGGGAGGACAAGACAATGACTGCCGCTATTTGGTTGGTTAGATACTAACAAAGTGCGTCAAAAATCTGTTGTTGATCGCCATGTCATGTTTCTTATAGAGCGGTATCATGTGGTATCTAGTAATCTCCGCGTAAGGCTTTGGAATTAATCCCTCAATTATATGTTGAGTCTAATGTATGAGTATGAGTCACAACAATGCAATTTTGCAAGAAGAAAAGGTATTTGTGACATACATTTGGGTTCGTGGGGTCTGTCAGTAAATCACAAATTACAACCCTGAACCTGCCCTCCCAATAGGTTCTGTTCATACATCACGGAATTTTTGGTCAGGATTTCCAGTCACTTGAAACTGCTTTTTTTTATAATACATACATACATACATACATATATATATATGTTTATATACATGTGTAAATCATTGTATGTTCAATAAATGGTCCATATGTTTGTGGTTGGTTAAATCCCCCATCTCCTATGTAATTCAAGCGTGAAATCACCACTTCTGATCCCACCAAAACCCCCCACAAATTGTATCGTTCAAATCGTGGCTCCCCACTTGTGGGTCAAAATGATGCCCATTATCACCACAATATCCGGTGTATATATATATCAATATATATATATATCAATATTTATTTATATATATATGTATCAATACATATATATATATATAAGAGAGAGAGAGAGCGTATATTTACACACTGTACGTGAATGTACACATACAATTGATACAGTATCCAATTGCATCACCGCTTATTACCCCATAATATCTCCACTTATTTTTAAAAGAAGGTAAAGCGGTTCAATCTCAAGAATATCACCAGCCACCCCAGAATGATTAAAAATCACCAGTTATAAGATGCTTAATCAGTCTAAAAAAATGAGTGAGTTGTTTCAGAGTTATAAGTTATAATCACCAGTCATAATCCTACCGAAATGAGAGAGCCAAAATAAGATGCTTAATCAGTCATAATCATCACCAGTCATTAGAACATAATTCTAAACACCAACTGAGACCCTTTGAAAGCCCTGAAGCGGTGTTCAGCGATCCCAGGAATGGCGGCAACCTGGGATGTCCAGGAAACTTCCAGCTGGGCAGGTACACGGAGAGAACAAAATTGAGTTGGTACATGTCCTATAGATCTAGAATGATGTGTATATATATATGTATGTACAGATACACACACATGGGCGTTTGCTGACCCAATGACATGATGGATACAAGACCCACTGTGGGAACAGCGCCTGTGGTGCCAGGTCAGGGGTCCTCCTTTTTTGCTCACGGCGCTTTTCCTCACGGCGCCGTTCAGGCGAACGGTTGGGCGGCAAGCAAGACGTGATGCACGAAAGATTCACCATGGCACTGCAAACAATATGGGAATTACCAACGTGCTACAATTTACTTTACATATTAATATATTTTACTGTAATTCCCAGTTAAAGATTTCAATAGTAGCACCATATATATATAATATGTATTCGTTTAAATTAAACGGCACTATGTTCATGATGTCACACCATATTCCAGTATGGGATTGTCACCACCAAGAACCAATTTATAAGTCAAGCAGGGACCTGCTGCAAGATGGGGAATCCACCAATGTTCTGTTGTTCAGAAGTGGTTAGTGGTCCAAATCTGGTCCATTTGGGTTTTATAGCAACCTCACTGGCCAGTGTTTTAAGACACCATGGCGCACTTGGTTTTAATCCGGGGAATGAAATTGAGGAGAACTATACTTGGGATATCTTGGGATACCTTCTGGTGCTTTGACATGTAAATATAGCGAATAAAAATCGCCATTTTAGATTTAAAAGAGGTAAATCATCTATAAATGGACCGTTTTCCTTGGCTATGTTAGCTTACTAGAAGGTAATGGGGGGCCATATGGTCACAGCGCACAGCATATCGAATCCAGCCATGGCAGGGCTACATGGCGATGGACGAACAGCCTTCAAGGCCGGTCGTTCAACATGGTGAACTCAGCAAGAAAAACGGGTCACGTCGACGTCAACCCTGGATTAAATAAGGCCCAAGCGGCTGTGTAAGTGGGGGGTACCATTTAAGTATCAGATTATCACTCTTTGGGGAGTACCCCTTCTTAACAAACAATGGTTTATTAATCCAGAGTTGATACTATAAATCAATGTAAATGTTTCATGGTGTATCTCCCAACTTATTTAAGTGATGATTTTAAAAATCGCAGTGTTTTCTTATTGGGTGAAGCCACCAACCGCGGATTAAAAGAAGTGCGTAGAGACATGTTGTCTCGTTTTAGCCAGTTCAAGTATGATGTAACAAGCTGCATGTCTTCTAATCCATTCCAGAGATGAGACATAAATACACTGTGTATAATATAATATGTATATATATATAACACAAAATCTTGGCATGTGTGTCATCCATGGATCTACTTTTTCCATATTTTTTCCCATTCTTCGGGGCGAATCATCAAAACCTCAGAGCGACCTGGCATTAAACAATGATTGGTAAGATAGGCATAGTTCAGCTTTAAAGATCTGATGGGCTGAACTGTATGGGTTTATTCTTCATAAGCTACAAAACACAAAATTCATCTCGGCCATATAAGATAACAAACAGGAAAACTGCAGTTTTAAACAAATCATACATCATTAGTTAAAACCATCATTATAAACCAGTTATAAACCATTAACCATCATTTTGCTATAAAAATCAGTTATAAACCATCAACCACCGTGTCTTAACGTCATTGTCAAATTGGGTCCACCATGGATGGTTGACCTGAATTTGCAGGTGGACGTCTAAGCCTCCACTTCGGGCTCGCTCAGAGGACTGGCCTGAAGCCCCCTTTGGTGAAAAGAAACTACAGTTTAATGTTGGTAAAACAATCATAATCCCTTCTTCCTAATACAAAAACTCCCCCAAATAGAAAAAAATAGTATTGGTGTGGCACTTCCGTTTTTTCTGGTTGGGCACAATTGGATTTTTAATTGTGGTAATTGATTGAGAATCAATAGGAGAACAGGACGGTGAAACAATGGGTTCAACTCCCTATCAATAAAAATAGATTGCCACCTGGAGGTTTTTTATTAGGGGGTCCCATCTCACAAGTTGTTTTTGTTATTTTTATTTTTAAGGTTTTCATTGGAATATTAGGGGAAAGCTTCGAACTCCAGATTTTGGCAACATGTTATATAGATTTTCATAAGGGATTTAATCAAATTTGAAATCGAGCTTTTTTAATTTTATTATTAGATTTTTCATTGGAATATTAGGGGCACCCTAATACAAAATACCCCCTTCTAATAAGAATAGATCACCGTATTTACCATTTGGGGGAGGTGTTTTAGTAATACGGAGAGAGGATTACACCATCCTCCAAATCACCATGTTTTATAGGTGGTACAAACCATTCCCAAATGGGTTGTTTATGGCATTGTTTTACCCACAAAAAACTAGAGTTTAACTAGGATTTCAGTGGTGGGTATATCATATATCATTATATCTATCACTTTCAGATGGGCTTAACTTCACTTAGGTCACTGGGTCCCATTCAGCTGGGCTGCCTTGGATGCTCAGCAATCTCAGCTAGGTAAATGAGTTTGCTTGTTTTTTTTTGTTGTTTTGAGTTTGGTTCCCCTTAAAAAGTTTAAAACATAGAGCCCCTTAAAGCATCTGTGGTTTATCATTGTTTTTTTCCCTTGACCATCTCCTAAATGGAGATACCCCCGGAGTGCCATCCTGGTGGACAGTGAAACGATATATATATAAGATAGCTATGGAAAATCATCATTTTTTATAGGATAAATGGGCCATCGGCCATGGCTTCCAGTTCGCAAACCGGGGGCTCGAAACATCAGAATGAATGTTGCTTTTGAACCAACCAGAAAGTGGGAATATCATGTTCGTAACATTTCGAAACGCAATAATAAACCATTCCCAAATTTGGAATTTTGTTGATGGATGGGATTCTAACCATCAAATTATGGATGGTTTATGATGTTGTTTTACCAACATCAATGAGATATGTTGTTGCAATTGATGGTTTGTGATTTCAAGCTGGTCTCAAACATCGCTGGAATATTCAAAAGATCCAAAGGCAACATGTTTTGGAGATAATGGCCAGCATGAATGAAGGTTTAGTTCATTTCAGAAACTATAACAAAAACGTACAAAAACTGGATTCCTCTATAAAGTTTCCGGACAAACCCAAAGACAGGACTCAGATGTGGAGATCCAACATGATTCAACCTTCTATAATTTGTGGTTCCATGCTGCTCTATGTCTGAAAGGTGAAAAAGCCCAGGTTTGCAACGCAACAAAAAGCAATGGAATTGTGACCCAATTACTGCCCGGGGTTGGGCCTGAGGTACAGCCTATTTATTTCAGATTTTTCCCCATATATATATATATATAGACTCTTCCACTTTAAGGTTGCGATGCTCTCCGTTGATCAGCAACTTTTCAGCAGAATGTTGAACCCGATCAATTGTATTCGTAAGCGGCGAAGTAGCACATGAACTCCTCCCCAAAGTCGTCAGAAGTCATCAGAAGTCAATGTTCAAAGATTTTACTGTCAACAAATGCTCTTCTACCATGACATATCTTCTTAATGGATCATTTCATATCTTTGTATATGTATATATATATATATATGATATATGTATATCATACATATGACATATCCTCTGAACATACCATACATATCAATGAGTTCATTCTCTTGATCTCATGGATGCTGGTGTGAGGAGACAGAAGTGCTCCGCACCTGGGCGGAGGCCAGGGAAACCCATGGGTTTCATGGAGTTTTTAACGTTTAGATGAATCACATCTATGTTCACTTGCTGGAGGATCCCCGTTTCTTGGGATGTTGTTCATTTTGCTGTGTTTGATTCATGTCTTGTCTCTTGGAAGCAGTTCAGTATGAGAGTTTGCGTTATTGCACACACATACTTTACTTTGATATTGTTTGGGATTTGCGATGGTGAATGTGCGGTTCATTTTTGGTCTATAGCCTTTTTTTTGGTCATTCACCACCAGTGGTTTCAATTATTTCCCAATAACTGTGACGATTAAATGAAACTTGACTCGTTATAAAAGGATGAGGTGAAACTATATTCAACCAGACTAATTGATCCTAACCCTGCATGAACAAGGTCCTTCCAGAAACCCTGGTGTAGCATTGGGCCTTTCAGGGGGTAATTATGATTAACTATGTAATATTATGAATATTATGTAGTGTATTGGCCATGATCAAGGGGCTACCATTTTTCAACATTAAACAAACAACCAATCCATGATTGGTACTTGCACCATTCAGAAACATATCTTATTTTGGGTACCTTAAATATACCATGAACTCTTCAGACCGTTGTGTTTGTTATTTTACCCTCTGGTTATTTAACATAGCCATGGAAAATAGCCCATTTATAGATGATTTTCCCAGCTAGAAACCTCCATTTATAAGGGATTTTCCATGGCTATGTTAAATAACCAGAGGGTACCTATTATCCCAACCTGTTGGGGTATACTCAGTTTCATAAACCTCTATGGGGGATGGTGAAAAAAATTGGCTTTATCACATTGCCATTGTTTGGCACAACATGCCCCAATAAGGCACCATTAGAGATTCTAAAAAAAATACCATGAAATATTACTACAAGAGATTACAAGATATCATTTTTTTGTTATAACATAAAACATAACATAGTACCGGCATTCATTTTATTGGTACAACATACAACTATATTATCATAACATACCATTATCTAATGTTGTATACCAAAAAAATATCATTTGCTATGTCTTAATGGTATACAACCATGTTTCGTCATGTACCCTCTGGTAAACAAACATAGCTATTGAAAATGGCCATTTATAGTGGAATTTATCAATAATGGTGATTTTCCATAGTTTTTTGTATGTTTACCAGGCCGGGTAAATCCCATTAAATCCCATTAAACCACCTAATCAACCCCCATTAAATCACCATTTTCCTATGGTTTTCCTATGGTTTTCCATATGGTTTTCCATTAAACCACCATTTTCCTATGGTTTTCCTATGGTTTTATACCATTCTGCCATGCTTCGGTTGGCGCGCGGCACCCGCCGGCAACGGCGGCGTCCCCAGACCACCACTGCGGCTTCCAGCACCCGATCGGTGGCCTCGGCGGCAGATTCCAACTCGGCGCCTTGGCGATGGTTTAAGCAGCCTGGTTTAATCAACAACGGGGAAGAACATGAACATTATATATATATACATATATATATATATATTTAATGGGATATTATAGTGATTTAATGGGATATTTATATATAACTATATTCAATATCTTATATATATACATATATTCATATGTGTATATATGTATATATTATGATGATAGATGTACGTATATATATACATATATATATATATATGTATATTTATAATATTCACCAGCCTGTCTTACAACAAATTGGCCGGTTTCGTACCTTGTCTTGGGAAAACGGAAGGACAATTCCTATCAAAACTGGGTCTCACTGAATCAACAATCAAGATGGTTTAACCAACAACGGGTGTATAAATATATACATAATTATATCATTTTGAATTTTCACCAACAAGATGATAGTTACCAAGACTGATGGCTATGTACTTCTGGCAAATTCACCGATGATAATTGGCTGTGTCTAAAAATGGGGATCAGTAATAATACACATAAATAGCAATTTTAAGGGACACAATAATGAGCATTGGTGAACACGTTGTTCACAACCATTCTGGATATGAAGACCCAATAAATAGTGATTACACCAACAAGAACTAATTCTTAAAGCTATTTATTGGGTGATATCACCAACAATAGTGATCCAATTAGTTAACTAACTGATTCCACCAATAGTGATTACACCAACAATAACTAATAAATAGTGATTAAAAGCAACAATCCTGGGGATTGATATTGGGATATATTGGGAATAGTAACCACCATGTTATGAGATTTAATCAGGAACCTGATTGATGATTGTCCAGTACATTTGGGGATACCTTGTTTGCACTGTACTAAGAAGGGTACAGTACATTGGTCACAACCAGTGATCTGGGGAACCCGGGGAACACGTTGTTTTGATGATGTTTGTTAATTACGTATGGTATTTGTATCAATACAATACGCTATACATTGGGTATGTACATATATTCTGTATGTGCAATGTGCATGTAAATATATATAATATATGTCATTAAATATACATGTACATGTACACAGTGATTATGCATACATATACATATATATATATATATATATACATATATATATATATATACATACATATATATATATGTATATACAGTATGTTTTGTTTTACATATACATATATATATATATGTAGGAATCTTTCTGGATGTTTCTGGAAATCTACATTTTCGGAGTCCCCAAGGACTTAATTCATAAAATCCGCAGACACCACGAGCGCTCAGGAGACCGGACCGGTCAACG
>Ga0126342_10009462_pt1 | contig 17470 bp, 12 predicted proteins | sample Cyp1metagenome_FD_92528 | JGI IMG/M metagenome (GOLD analysis project Ga0126342, IMG submission 92528) | Coral microbial communities from Lord Howe Island, Old Settlement Bay, Australia - Cyphastrea 1 metagenome | ecosystem: Host-associated > Invertebrates > Cnidaria > Coral ... | reverse complement strand
TAGATAGATAGATAGATCCAAGGCTTTGATCCCCAAGGCTGTCAGATACTTTTTGGTTCCATATTTTCTACCGCCATAGGTTCTAGTTTTCAAAATTCAGGGCCAGGAAATTCCAGAACTGCAAATATGGAATGCCAGAGTTGAAATGGAAGAAGAGCCACATTGATATTTTTGTTGCAAAACCAAGGATCATTTGGATGTTCCTAAATTCAGCTAATTTCAGCTGCAAAACCCAATGATTTTGGCGGAAAACATTAACGGAGCCAAACCTTGCTTCTCAACAGTAAGAACATTGAACAAAGGGTCCAAGCTGAAACTTGCAGATCAAGGTGCCCCCGGCTGAAGCAGCAGATCACTGCAAAGCTTTGAAGCAACTTGTAGCTGAACATGCCACCAATGTAGAAGTTTCTGCCACCAAATGTCAAGAATTTGGTCCTCAGAAGAAACAGGTCAGTTACAGTAAGTTCAACTACAGGGAAAACAGGCACAGGCAGCCCCAACTACTTTGAGGACGAACAATAGACAAGCATCATCTTCTGATCATCAGCATCGGTAAGCTGCAGTGCAGAATCCTCAGCGGGCAAGAAGTAATGGGCACAAAAAAAAGATTCCTACAAGATATTTCGGTGCTGTTGACGACCAGCATGACAAGTGCCAAACATGTAATTCAATGCCTGCCAGGCAGTATGCAGTTAATATTTTGATGCTGTCATGTCATGGTATCGAATATATCCAAATATCGCTCGAAACCAAGACCAAGCTGCGAAGTCTTCATTCGGACGCTTCTGCTTCTTTGCTTCGGTCTCAATTGAAGTAGCGGACTAAGCGACACCAATGGATTTCCAGCAGCTCTAGCCAAGGGACACTGACCATCAAGTTCCAATGCGCACGGTAACGCACTTTAAATCAATGTTGATGATGATCTTACAAAAAGCTTGGGTATTCATGATGAACAGAATGACAAGTGTTTATCCTTTTGTGACACGTCAATGATTGTGTTTCTGTCTTTAAAAACATTCATATAGCTTTTCATGAGCCAGGCAGTAAGCGGTCAAAAAAAGAAGCTCATATGCAAATACTATGCCGTTTCATTTAACAATATGTCAATCAAAGCCATGACCAAGCTGCTGTTTCGTCTTCAAACCCCCACTTCTTGTCTTCAACTTTCGCTGGCTGCACCTATTTCATTCTGCAGGACTCTGGGAAATCCCATTGGCAAAGCTATGCTGTGAGCAGCTAGACTCTGTTGTGCGGACATTGGACACAGAGTGGTCATTCTTGCACAATATTTTGTAGTGGTTGTAGGGTCCCTCACCATGTGCACATGGTCAAGTAGGGTTTCATATTATTTCATATATGCCAGATTCGTTTTTTCTACTGCGAGATCCAAAAGCCACCAAGACAATAATGGTCAATAAGACAATGTTACAATGTTTGAGATGATGCTTCTCTGTTAGGACACACTCTGAGCACAAGCTGTAGTGCCAAGAAACGGGAGGCGGTGCTGATGGGGCTGCTGTCGATGGGGCTGCTGGTGATGATGTAGCCTGGGAGTTGACCATACATAAATTGTCTCAGCTCTATACACATACAGTCCAGGACCTTTTCCTTGGAGTTATATATATACATATGTATATACACATACAGCACAGCACCTTGTCCTTGGAACTTATTTATAAACACCTATAGTCCAGGACTTTTTCCTTGGAGCTATGTATATATATATATGTATATGCATATACAGTCCAGCACCTTGTCCTTGGAACTTATTTATAAACATATATAGTCCAGGACCTTTTCCTTGGAGTTACATATATATATATATATATGTATATGTATATACACATACAGTCCAGCACCTTGTCCTTGGAATTTATTAATAAACATATGTAGTCCAGGACCTTGTCCTTGGAATTTATGAAACAACATAAACATACATACATTTTTTCGATGACCACACTTTAAAACCGTGCCAAGAAACAACAAGAGGTGGTGGCAGCAGGGTTCCTGCCTTCGATGTTGCCGCCTGGGAGCTGACCATGCATAAATGGTTTCAGCTGAAATTTCAATCACCACACCTTAAAATCCCCCTGTGGTGCTCCCTGGGAGGATCAAACATACAAAAATTAAATAACATGGGGTGAGGTACCTTAGCTAGGAGGCCAGGTTAGCAATGTTATCCCATGCTTAGCTCGATTAGATCACTTGGATATCCTAGAAAATCTTAGAAGAAATAGAAGAAGATGAACATGGGGATGGGGATGATGGGATAAGAAAACATCAGAACTACGGTGAATATGAAATGATTGTCCAATTGCAATGCCTTATCATCATATGTATCACAAAAAGTGCAAGCAAGTAGAATTGTCCACAATGTGCTAGTTTTGTTGGGCCCAAGATAAACAAAAAACTTGGCAATAGATAAAATCCTAGGTACCCAGCCTACACAGCTCCATTTTCTCTGTTAGGTCAATCTTGTGACCTTGGTAATCCACCGACTATGTCACTTTGTCCGAAGTCTCTGGCCTTCCGGGGTCGGCGCCAGGGGGGGCAGCCCTTAATCACGACGTGACGAGGATCGTGAGGTCCTTGTAATTCGTGCAAATATATGACGAATTAGGACTATATCCAAATATGAATGTATAGAATCGTGACATTCACATAGATGGTTAAATCCACAGGTTTTATATATATATAGTGTATAGACAATTGATTTCAATGGTATAAATATACTATTTAAGGTAGTTTCCTAAAATGGGTGATACCCCAAAATCATCCAGCTATTAGAAACTGGAATTTTCCAGTATAAAACATCCAGCTGTTGGTAAACATATGCTAAACATCCAACTGTGCTAAACCCCTGATGATCCCACAGTGCTCCTGCACTCGCATGGAGAGCTCCGTCAAATTCAGCCTCAGCGCTCGGTGGAGAGCTCAGCATATGGCAAGAAAAACATGTTTTAACTGATTTAAATCATGAAGTTACTTCTTAAGTTTTTAAGTAGCTGTGTTGATGCTTTACTGCAAACACATGAAACGTGATCATCTTATCTGCTCTGAAAGCCTGGGACTCATCTTTGCAGGGACTCGGGACTGGCCAATGTCCCAGAGTTTCCCACATCGGATATGCATATATCATAGGCATAATATCAATAAATCAATATGGATGTATATATATATAGTAGTGTATAGTCAACTATTCATTTATACATATATATATATATATAGCTATATATATATAACTATATATATGTATATATATATATATTCAATGAATTTTCCCAGTTTTCCCATCTGCCATGACTTTCTCGAGGTACTGATAGCCACGTGCCGCGCGCTCGGCTTCATCGATGGCTTGCTGATGTCCCGTGCCTAGGGATCGAACGGACCCGTGAGCTGGTGATCATAAGAGATCGTGGTTTAGTAAGGAACATATGCATATGTATATGTGTATGTATATATATATACCCATACATATATACATATATACATGGGGATATTAGAATAAACAGTTTCTTCAACATTTACTTGAACAGTTGCTGAAACAAGAATTAAGTGTATGATTTGAATCAGTTTCCCTCCGGTGTTATCAAACGTGGCTGGAAAATCCTCTGTAAGTGGAGGTTTACAGCTGGGGAAATCGTCTAAAAGTGCTGGATTTTCAATTGGCATGTTTGATTGCCACAGGGTAATAGGGAAAATAATCCCTTCCCCCTAATACTAAACCCCCCAAATAATAAACACCTCAGGTTTTTATTATTAGGGGGTATTTATGATTAGGGTTCCCCCTAATAGTAAATTTTAAACCCTAATATAAAAAACTATGTTGTTCTATTTCAAAATGGATTAGATTCCTTTTAAAATCTAATTAAAATATTGCCAAAAATTGGATTTCGAATCTTCCCCCTAGTAGTAAATTTAAAACCCCAATATAAAAAACTATTTTGTTCTATTTCAAAATCGATTAGAAATCCTTTTAAAATCTAACTAAAATATTGCCAAAAATTGGATTTCGAAGCTTCCCCCTAGTAGTAAATTTAAAACCCTGATATAAAAAACTTTTTTGTTCTATTTCAAAATCGATTAGATTTCCTTTTAAAACCTAATCAAAATATTGCCAAAAATTGGATTTCGAAGCTTCCCCCTAATATTAAATCAAAAAGCTTAATATAAAATACTTTTTTTTCGACCTTGAAAGACGGACCCTAATAAAAAACACCCCAGTGTTGACTAGTTTTTTATCATTAGGGGGTGAAACCCTGAAATGGTAGCTCATTTTTAAATTGTTTTCTAAAGGGGATCAATTAAAAATCAAATTGGCCAACCTCAAATTTTCCAAAATTGGAGACGGACCCTAGTTTTTTTTTGGGGGGGTAGTAAGGGATTATTGGGATATATACATATTATATATATATATTGTGTATATATATATAGTGTATATATATAGTGTATATATATATATATATCTAGTGTATATATATATAGTGTATATATATAGTGTGTATATATATAGTGTGTATATATATAGTGTATATATATATATACAGAGAGAGAGAGAGATAGATTGGGATTTAGTTTGGGATTTGGGATGAATCTTGGGATGTAATAGGAAATTCATAGAAAATTAAAGGGATTGAGTACTGTAGGGGCAACCCATCTATAAATGCTATCATAAACTGTCACCCTGTGGTAAACGCGATATTGAATTGATATGGAAAATATTGGAATTTGGTAGGAACTGACGATCTAAATTATGTATGTATATAATGGGATTCAATGGGATATTTATGGTATATTTCCATCTGTAGTACCCAAGAGAAATGTTGTCCGAAATTTAATGCTGGGGATGTTTTCTGGATGGTAGCTCTGGTGATGCTCCGTCCCAGAGGGTGGATCAAGTGAGGAAAAAAGTATCCCACAACTGGCGTATGACAACGGAAATTTAAGTTACCGCGGTGAATGATTTTGAAATTTGGGGTTGATACTTTCGATACTAATGATTATAATATATTATAATTTGGGATTATATAATTAGTTCTGATGATATTCACTAGGGCTACTGGCCCACTATCTGGGCTAACTGGGGTTAATGACTGGGGGGTTCATATCCCACATATAACCGGGTGCTTGATGTTTATGGCATTGTATCACTGAGATGCAGATCCAATCACCAATGTTATACCAATGAAAATGGATAATAAAACTGGTGTTTTTTCATCGGTATAACTTATAACCATATTATAAATATGTTATTACCATGTTCAATCACAATGGCTCGAAATCTGTGTTAAACAGGTTTCGGCTGGATGCACAAAGTGCAGCTTTGGAAAGGCTGAAACCGAGGTCCAGAAATCATCAGAAATAAAAAGTGAGGTTCCAAAATCCAAGGGTTTGCCATCACTCCTCAATTTGTTCAAAAAAAAATTGAAGAATTTCTGTGACGGAAATATTATTAGGAAAACCCGTTTGCTTAAGCTTGGGTAAGCCATACATGTACGATGATTACCTCTTTCTTTGTTCCCTAGCGAAACAAAAAAACTGACCAAACAATCTGCGGTCCCTCTGAACGATGGGGTCCCAACAGACAGTCACCACCAGTCTGAGACGTTGAGGCCACACACAGGTCACGGTTGCGTCGTCAAGTTACATGGGATTAATGAATTATGGTTGCCCAATCCGGATTGGTAATCCAAACATATTCTGGTTGGTGGTTTTTCGCCACCCCTCTGAAAAAATATGAGTTCGTCAGTTGGGATGATGACATTCCCAATATATGGAAAGTCATAATCCAGCCATGTTCCAGTCACCACCAACCAGATTTCTGTGATGTTTTTGTGACAATCCCAACGAACATTCATTGATCACCATCCCGGAAGGACTGGGTTTTTTCCATCCAACTACAGTAGGACCGCTTAAAACCAATGGCATCAATGGCAGCAACTTCAGTCACAGAAGTTGCCAAACGCAATCAGTCACATGGCTCTGTGAGACATTTGTAGAGGGAAAATCATCTACAAACTCTGTATTTACCAGCCATGTGTGATAGCTAACTCCCATGAGCTGGCGATTGGATGGGGGATTATGTGAAGAAAAGACTGAGTCGCCCAGCCCGTTTTCTCATAAAACAAAAAAAAAACGCTAAACATGACGTGATACCCAGCAATTGAAGGCTATGCTATGTAAGGTTCTGATATATAGTTTATGATGGAATCGTTTACATAGAAAGGAGATGAATTCATGTTTATCAACCCATTCCTGGAGCTTTCCCAAGCACCATGAGCTCCCCGGCTTGCTTCCAAGAGTTCGACGATGCGCTTTTGGTTCTGACCCGGGGGGAGTTCACCCAGGAAAATGGTGATGGAACTCACAACAATGGTGGTTTAACCTAGAACACATTGGTGATTTTTTTTGTCATGGGGAGGTTCCACAGAAACCAAGTGAATGTCTCTGACCAATCTATTTTTGTGGAATGGGGTGAGCATGATGACAAAGCCTATGGATGATTTATGATCTTCTAGGGGACGAGAAGGCCCCGCCCCCAAGTATAAGTTGGTTCAAAATTGGTTTATAAAACCCCATCGACTGAGATATGCATATTTATATATATATATATATATACATATCCACCAGAGAGAAAGAACATCCCTTCCCCCTAATTTTTAAAAAAAAAACACCCCCAAACGAAACCATGGTTTATCGATTGGTCCTATCAATCTAATGATTAAAATCGATCAATCAATTTTCACTATAATGTTGATTAGCTATCAATCAATCAAACAATCAATCAATCAATCACTTATAAATAATAACCAATCTGATTATCAATCAATAATTAATAATAGATTAATCCACAATGATCCATAATAGTAAATTATCAGTCATCAATCAATCAACTGATCCGTGATATTATGATAAAATATGGTCATCCATCGGAAACTGATATGGTATCCAAATCTTCATTTATCATAAGATTATCATAATAATCTAATCCATAATCCGTAATATGATGACGTCATCATTCATATTACCCTCTGGTAAACAAACATAGCTATTGAAAATTGCCATAGAAATAGTTTAAGTACCCATTAATAGCATGGTGTTTTTCCACAGTTTTTTGTTAACGTTTACCAGAGGGCAATCTACAACTGGTTGGTGGTTTTAACCATCTTGAAAAATGATGGAGTTCGTCAATGGGTTTCGGATGACATCCCATATATGCAATGGAAAATAAAAGTAATAAAAGCCATGTTTGAAACCACCAACCAGTATATAATGAGTCATAATGAGTCATAATGTCAATGGGAGATCTCCAGGATCCAATTGATGGAGCTACCGTAGCTACGTAAACGTCGTAGCATATTTCAGGCCATATGTCAGGCCAGGATTTTCCTGAAATGGCCATTGATGTGGCTGGCTGTTTCGCAATGCCATGTGGCTACTTGGTGGCGAACTACCCACGAATCGTTTAGGTGGGTTAGTGAAAACCCCAGTGATTGACATGGGATTTTTGGAGCGGGTTAATCCACTTCAATCACTGGGGTGAACTCACTAACCCACCTAAACGATTCGTGGGTAGTTCGCCACCAAAGGCAATCCTCGCTGCACCTTGAGCTCGGCATCTTCATGGCGCCGCTTCAGCTTGGCGATCTGCTCCTGCACGAAACGGCGGCCAAGCCGCCGGAGATGGGGAAAATTTTGAAAATGCCAGGAAAACCATGGGAGACATGGGAAAATAAAACCAGATTTTTTTAAGTTATGGGGAAAAAATAGAGAAATGTTGAATGGGAAAATTAATCTCATGTGTGGGAAACATCAAGACAAAAAAGAGATGTGGAAATGGTGAGGAATATTGGGACAACATCGATCAATGTCAGGACAAATATCGGATTGGGGAAAATATGGAAAAAGATATGTTGTATTTGATAAACAGTATGCGTTGTTTTTTTCCTGTACGTGTTTTTCAGATATTGTCACAGTATATGAAAGTATATCATACATGAAACCATATTAGTGTCCATATGTCGTATGCACTAAGTTGAAAGATTCAAGACTTTGATCGTGAAGCAAACGCCAAAAAATCTGTCCCATCTCCTGGGATGCCAGGTGCCCCCAAACGTGATGTGAATGTTGTTGAAAAAATAACATGAATACTATATATATATAGTTGCTATACTTACTATAGTTACTATAGTTCCTAGAGAAAGTTCTTTCATGTGTGTGTGTTCCACCAATTTACACCATAAACCATATAGAATTCAGCCACTAAAAAAATGGCGTTTCTGAAGGCGAACTCGACTTTTTGCCTCATCCTGTAGTTTCGGACAAATCCATGGCCTTCAAGACTCCAAACGGAACATGACAGAAAATGACAGACATCTGGCAGTGTGTCAAAACCAATAGTACCCCTGTAGTTCACATCAAAATAGCTGGGTTAAAATGGATGTTCATCCCATTAAAAAAGGTATTTTCATAGGTATTGATCCATAGCCATCTCAAGTTGGCGCTTTTCAAAGCTCCTCCAGGGCTTTCTTTTCTTTACTGCCTGGGTGCGGAAATTCAACGGAACTCGCGAGGTTCAAAACTGGGAAAATCTCTTCTGACAAAAACGGGAAATTCCAAGGGAACCCTCATGGAGGTTTAGAATGTTTAGATATCGATGGCGACATCACGTTGCTTAGAATGTTTAGAAAGTTCCGGAATCATTGGGGATTTTTTTTCACAAGCCCTCGAGCTGAGCTGAAGCATAGCGAAATCTCCTCAACTCCCCAAAACCGAAACCTTTTTTCAAAGCCACTTGGTGGAGCCTCCCAAAATTGCCCAAGATGGAGACCCAAACGTTGCTGGGGAATCTATTTCCAAAAATCACCTGTAAACATCAAACTGGCATCATATGGCTGGATATCCCAGTGATGGTATAGCCAAAAAAACCCTATCTCATATATGTGAATTTCCCCTATAAATCCGAAAAAAAAACGCTTTATCAATCCCATATTTCTATATATAATATATATATATATATAATATATATAATATATATATATAATATATATATTATATATATAATATATATATTATATATATATATTTCTCTTGTATTTTCCCCATATTTGCTTCACCGCCACATCTGCCCAGTCCGACTCAAAGCTCCACCAGTCACTTGCTCGATTTTTGGAGCCTCGTCAGGGATGCACCGGGGAACTAAGCCCATTTCGGAGGGGTTAACCGATCGCCGATAGCCATGAAAAGATGTGAGTTCATGAAATTCGAAGCCACAGTCAAGTCATGTAAGTCATGAAATTTGTCATGATTTTTTTGGGATAGCGAAATGTTGGAAATACCAAATCATCTGAAATATGATAAATATGCGACTTCGCAGATGTGTGGCCCTATTTGGCATCTATTTGCATCATGGTGTTAGGTTTCAACTGTCTATGATTCAAAGTTGCTGAGTACTGGTTAAATCGGCAAATCCCAAATTTGACTGATCAAATTCCTAGTGGGGCACTTTGTTGGATAGGTCAATCCACTCCAAATGTTCACGTCTGGTGGATGTGCCCTGGAAAAGAAACAAGAAAACAAACACAAAATCACAAAATCTCCATGAATAATTATGGTTGAATCCTATTGTCTTGTTGTAACTTTGGGATGTTGTCCAGTCCTCCAGTTTTTGCCAGTGAAATCATGAGTTCTGACTCAGTTGCCCAGTTCATGCCCCTGCAGCCCAGCGACAAAGGTGTCCTCTTTTTGGTGCAGGTCTTCCGCACTACCCTTTACCTCGGCTACGGCAGAAAAAAAAAAACATGGCTGGCCCAACCATCCCATGCTTGAGACAAGACCGGCGAATCGGATTTCCCAGTTCATGGATTATGATCATCTCCAATATATTGGCTATCTATCTGGGTAAATTATAATATTTAACCTGAGATGTTGCGGCCATTTGGGGATGATTTCCCTTAACCATGATTCCAGTGAGGTCACAGTGAGGTCGTTATAATTTACCCAGATCATCCCAGATCTATGTACATCTAGTATAATCCCCAAATCAATCATAAAAAAACAGGGGTTTTGAGCACTGCTCATGTGATGATGCATACTGGATATGGGTCCAACGAATGGCAAAATGATATCCCTTCGACTTGATAAAATGCGTATTTAACCCGTACTGCAAAAGCAGGGAGGAAATGATTTGACCAACAAACATTCAGTAGAAGAGGTTCAACGTTTTAACACCAAACAATCCCAAACATCTCCAAAAATGGGCAACCACCATCAATAAGTGGAGAGTGTTTCAGGAAAGTATCACATAGGTTGGCTCAACAACTGGGCTTCTCCTTTCTGAAACCAAGCGTTTTTCAGGTCACCAGGTCACCCTTGGTAAAAGCGGCCCGCCATTCTGGATTTACCCATTACTGGGGAAATCCTTAAATCCCCATCAATGCGGGCTGTATATGGTGATATCACCACATTTCCACCTTTTTCCCAGCAAAAGTCAGACTTTTTCCCACCAAAACGACCCATTTTTACCCAGCTTGCCCGACCCGCTTGGGCTTGGTTTCCTTGTCCTTGTCGCCCTTCTCAGCCTCTGAGGATGACACCGGGCGAGTCTCTGGATGTTTCTGGTAGATACAGAGATGTATTCTATGTATTCTTTTTGTATTCTATGTGTATTCTATGTGTATTCTATATGTATTCTATGTATTCTATGTACGTATGTAGGCACGCATGCAGCGTGTATGGCGTATATGGATGAAGATCTAGAATCTAGAGGATATAGATGCTTGCAAATTCTTGGAATACAAGTGACTTTCATTGTCGGCTCAAAATCAGGGTTAGTACTTGCATAATATGTCAACTGCTACATGGCAAAAAATGATCAGGATAGACTAGTCTGGGCAAATGGTGATTCAAAATTCACAAATCACAACTACCTCAGTGCTCCGCCCGGCATGATGGGCCCCTTTAAGGCGCGCAATGGGGCTACCAGCTTTGGATAACCGCTGGGAAGCTGGACGCGTTTGCTCTTGCCCATCTCTATCAAATCTTGGAGTTCCTTCAAGTCGTCTTCCTGCGGCATGAAGAAGTAATGTGAGTGTCTGAAAATGGGGCATTTTTAAGGGGCGGCATTTGGGGTTTTAGGGGTTAACGCCATTAATTCATCCAATATTTACTGCGAAGAATCACGGTGAAACCAGCCATATCTCATCCCAACATACTGGTTGTGAAACATAGTTGGTATTCCTATCAAATGGTTTCACAACCAGCGGAGCAGGTGGGTAGCCAAAAGTTGGGAACTTTTTAATGGTGCAGGTTTGTCTGAATTTTAGAGGAAAAACAATATGTTCACTAAAATTCTTATCTATGAGTATCCCTATTTTCAGACAAACCCACATATTCACGAAAAATGCGAAAAAAAGCGCAACGCGCGACTTTTCGTGCACCTTGCCTCCTCTGCATCCTCCTTGGCTGTCTTAGCTTTCTTCTCCTACCGATCCAAGGAAAATGACCGGCACCAAAAACATGCGATGGGTCAAAACCTGGACCATAGTATAATACTATGGGAAATCACCATGTTCAATGGGTAAATTCACGATAAATCACCATTTTTAATAGCTATGTTTGTTAGGGCATGTCCATGCCCCCAAATATGGTCATTGAAAGATAGGGAAAATGATGATTTTTTCGAGTGAACGGAACATGACGGAACGGGGTACTCTATCTTCAGACAAAACCATTGCGTGGAGGATGAACGTCCATCTGGATAAACCTGAAATGTTTGGTTATTTGGATATAAATCGCCTGAAATATGTGGGATATTTGGGGATGATTCACACTGATATTTCGTGCATCTCTTACTTCAATTCCAGTGACGTCGATTTGTGCGCATGTCAACTTTTCGGCTTTTCCACGGGATGGTCAAGCAACCAGCATGTATTACATATCACCATTTCGCTAGTTTAAATCCATAAATCCATGATTCATGTCATCGTTGAATCATGTTGAATCACCGTGTTCCATGCTTGTTTTTCTTGGTGTATTGCAAAAACTCCAGTGAAATCTTCCCATGTTTGCCATGCTTCAATCTCCATGGTCTCCATGGTTGCTGTTGAAAAATCTCCATCTCTGTTGCTAAAGCTCAGTTCTGTCTCTGAAAATGGGCTACCCGGCCTAGTAAACGTTAACAAAAAACGATGGAAAGATCCACCATGCTATCAATGGCTAAATCCACTATTTCGACTGGGCCATTTTCCATAGCAAACTGCTAGTTTACCAAAACAATGAACCATAGTGGGAAACATCATGAAACTTGGGATGTTGGGGATATCCTCCCATAAAATTCCAACAGATTCTGCCATAAGTTCGGGGCTTGGAAGACGATTTGGAAACAAACAAAATTGGCAAATTCTTCAGGGTTAAACTGCGATTTTGGGGACATTTTGGGGTGATGTTAGCACAGCAATAGTAAACTATCCCCAATTTTACCACTTTTGTGGGTGTGATTCCAACCATCAATCTGTTGGTTTATGACATTCCTTTACCAACATTGTTCTCAGACAAACCTAACCAAAAAAGTGAAAAACTAAGCCAACTAACCAAAACAAATCCAACTACCCCAACAAAAACTAAGCCAACTGACTAAGTTACTCACCCAAAAACCCATCAAAACATATAATTTTTCAGACAAACCCCCACTAGTCACTAGCTCATTGACCTCACGACTTGCTTGGCCTTGTTCTGCATGGCCAGTTCACGCTTGGAGGGTGGCCGTGACAACAAGTCCGCGATGGCCTCCCATCGCTTGCGACTTCTTCATGACTTCGATATGGATGTTGGATCGGAATTATAAGGAACTAGTAATATCTGGTTATTTACAACTATGTACTAATGGTTAATAATGGTTAATAATGGTTAATAATGGTTAATAATGGTTAATAATGGTTAATATATAATGGTTAATAATGGTTAATATATAATGGTTAATAATGGTTAATAATGGTTAACAATGGTTAATAATGGTTAATAATGGTTAATAATGGTTAATGATTGTCAGTACTGGTTAGTAGTGGTGATTGATGGAATATGCCCTCTGGCTATGACTAACAGTTTGCCATGGAAAATCACCATGTTTAATAGGTAAACCATCTATAAATGGGCCATCTATACCATGGCTATGTTAAATAACCAGAGGGTAATATCTCTACTGTTTGGTGGTTTTAACCATCTTGAAAAATGATGGAGTTCGTCAATGGGAAGGATGACATCCCATATATGATGGAAAATAAAACATGTTCCAAACCACCACCCAGTCTATTATATACATATATACACAGCGTGTATATATATATATGTATATATAGTATGTGCATTTGGATAAAACAAAATGGTTTGTCTGAAAATGGTGCAATGTGGTTAAAACAAGAATAAAACATACCACCTACGGTGATGGCGTATTATTGTTTTAAGCACATTATATCCAACAAATTGCAGTCGATTGATTCATAAAATGATGAATCATGATGAATCAGTGGAATGGGTAAACCCATGTTTCAGGCCAAACCAAGAGTCGGGTTGTGGTGCGAAAGGGCACAACGATAGTTGTGATTAGGATTAGGTGGGATTAGTGGTTGGGATTGATTGGGAGTAATTGGGGATGGAATCCAACTATTGGAAATCCTGAGATATTTAGGAAAAACAAAGGAATCGCAGGTCTCCCCCCCGCCCTGCAACTGTCGACATGTCTTTTTCCCACCCTGCAGCTAAAAACCCAGGGTTTCTTGTGTTCATAAAATTCAGGACCATCATTTTATACTGTTTGGGCCAATTCAAAATGAACGAAATGGTATTTCGTTGAGGCGAAACGACACCATTTTTTGATCTCCGACAAGAAAGTTTGGAAATGTGTGTTGATGTGACACATCTGTTCGCCAGCGTGAGTTTTTTCAGCCTCTTTTCTCCACTCTGCCAAAAGCATTCAGGAAGTTCTTATGAAATCCAACGAACAGCTGTTAGCGTAGCATCAGAACAACATCCACTTGCACAGCAAGAGCCATCGGATTGACAAAAATGACATCCCTTCTGGGCGAGCCGATCGCCTCAACAGGGAAATCATGCTGGTTGGTGGTTTTAACATGTTTTAACCATCTTGAAAAATGATGGAGTTCATCAATGAATGGGAATCACATCTTCAAAATGCTGAGGTTCCAGCCATGTTTGAGGACACCTGAACCTGATCCCCACCGATGCCACCGGCCTTGTATTTGTTGCTGGCTGCATAGCTGGCTGCGGTGTGGCCGTAGCTATTCTGGAGGTCCTTCTGCGAAGTGGGGACTTCGCTTAAAAGTCATCCATTTGGTGGATCCTATTCTGAGACCAGATGAAAATGGGCCAAATTGGTTTGAACATGTTTGAACATGATGGTGAAGATAGGCAATATCAACCTAGATTCGACTTGATTCGACAGGAAACATGTCGATATCTAAGCTGGGATTGTCTGACAGTTATTGGAACCCCCATTCCATCCAATATCCGTGTCAAACCTACTCCTCCCAATGGGCAGAAAAACCCCGATTTTTGCAACCACATGGCTCCACCATCTGCAAAAAATTGCTCATCACAACCAGGTCACAACCAATCACACTCCAAAAACTGCCCATAAAAAAACTGACGAACGACAGGTCCCATGACGTTTCCCAAACAGTTACAGTTCCAACAGTCATCAGGGGTTGGTAAACCCTTTTTGGTGATATCTTTATATTTGTTTCATCACCAAACCAAGTATCTATTGGAGATTAAATATCCCCAATAGTTGGTTGATGTGAAACATTAGGACATTTACCATCTGGTAAACGTTTACATACCTATGGAAAATCACCATTTTTTTTATGGGAAAACTCACTATTTCTATGGCCATGTTCAATAGCTATGTTAGTCATTACCAGAGGGTAACCATCATTTACCACTATCAACCATTATCAACCAGAACCATAGATCATCCCTTTCCGAATTGGTGAAAACTCCCAATAGTTGGGTGATGTGAATAGGACATTTAGTCATTACCAGAGGGTAACCATCATTTACCACTGGTTAACATTATTATCATAACTGGTTAACATATTCTACTGGACATTATGGTTAATCAGATTAACATTATTGAACCATTGTTTTACCATTATTATTATCATTATTATTATTGACTTATTGACATTATTATCATGATTGTTCACCATAGTTCACCATTATTCACCATTATTCACCATTAACCCAGCCTATGGGTTAGGACATTTACCAACCAACTTCCGAGCCACTTGCGTCGCCGTTTAGCGTCCTTGCGCGGGTTGGACTTCAACAGCTCCGTGACGCAGCTGAGGTGCCCGTGATACGCCGCATAGTGCAGCGCCTGAGTTTGGGGATTTTTTTGGGTCAAAGTTTGGGGGATTTTTGATGGGTAAAATCTGCATAAAGTATGTAGTAATAACCCGATGTTGATGAGAAGATATAATATGTTATAATATGTTATGATGATAAAGTGTTTGATGATGGTTGAAGTTAACATTATCAAACATCATGGGGTGATGATGCTTGAAGTGACAATAAAATGGTGATTTACAAACATCATGCGGGAAAAAACTGCAAAGCCATGATCCAAAATGGTGCTTGCTAGCAAAATATCACGGCCAAAAACAAAAAATGAACCCCTGTAAAGGGTATATGACATCTAAGCTGCTTAGATGAATTTGAATTTAGGTCCAATAAGAATTTCGCTGGAGAAGTGAAATATATTCCTATCCATGGCAAGAGATGTCCAAAACACCGGACGTTTTTTTTCCATCCGGGGTCGCCAGTTCTGGAGATGTTGAAATCGAGGCTACTTCTCTGGCAGCAACTTTGGATTTATGTTTTAAACAGTAGGAAAACATAGGAAAACGATTATATAATATTATATAATATTCTTAACTAGGTTTAGGGGGTTATACACAAACCAAAAAACAACTTCGAAAAGTACTGAAGACTTATGATTGGATTTATTTTTTTGGATTTCCTGTCCGACGGAAATCGAAGGGTCGGTTTGCTATGCCGTTGGTTACATGAACTTGACCCCCTCTCTGTTCATCGTCGCGGGAGGACAACTGGTGGATTCGGCAAGCAAGAATTGGGGGACAAGCCTTTACTGGTTGGTGGTGCAATAACCATCTTGAAAAATGATGGAGTTAGTCAATGGGAAGGATGACATCCCATATATATTTTTGGAAAATAAAAGCCATGTTTGAAACCACCAACCAGATATCTCATTAACCATTATTAACCACTATTAACCATTATTAACCACTATTAACCACTGGGATGTTTGAAACCACCAACCAGTTTAAGTATACAACTGGAATAGCCTCCAGTAACATGGCTTACTGGAAATCCACCATGATTTTCCATGGATTTTCCCTGATTAAAAATGCCACGGTTTAAAACATGAGATGTTCAATTGCCACATGAATTACCGAAGGGTATCAACTGATATGATCTCACTTACTTCCCATGGCTCCTAGTTTCAAATTTCATCTTTTCAGCATAGTGGTAGGTCTGAGTTGATCATCTGGATGTGGAATCAATTAATACACCCTTTGGAGTGGAACCAAGCAACATGTGGAGAAGTGACAAACCCAAATATTTAGCAATATATGTGGGAAATATTCGGAATTGTATCGGAATCCATGTGGGAAATACTCGGAATTATAAGGGATAGATTGATACACTGGGTATATCCTTGTCTCAGATCGTGGCATGTGCCAAGGTCGTGCGTTAGTCAAGTTACATGGGATCCATGGTGTCCCATTGGGAATCCAAAATCTGTCCCCCATTCATATTGAATAAACATGAATAAACCCCATTCATCTGGGACCCCAAAATCATTGGTTCAATCCAATACAAAACCATTGAAGTTCAAGGTTTGTTTTTTTTCTACGAACAGGGAAAATGTACCATCTGGTTATTTAACAGCTTGCCATGGAAAATCCACCCATTTTATAGCTAGGTAAACCATCTATTTCGATTAGGGCCGTCTATACCATGGCTACGTTAGTCATAACCAGAGGGTAAATCCTATTAAGTCCCATTAGATCCCATTAAACCACCATAAAATCACCATTTTTAATAGGTAAACCATCTATAAATGGGTCATCTATACCAGGGTAAACCATGGTGTTCATCCTCCCATCCGGATGGCACCGTATTGCCGTACTCGTCCACCGCATCCACGTTGGCTTTCGAGAGCCGCAAGGCAGCGACGATGTCTTTGTGACCCGCTCCAGAGGCCTAAAAATTTGTGGGAAAACAAGAGGACTCATTGGGAAAATACATGGGAAAAAAATGGAAAAATGGGGGTTTCAGGGCGTATATGTTTGTATGTTGCTTGTTATGATTTTGTGTTGGGGTTCAATGTTTCATCTTCGCCTTTGATGTTTTTTCAGGTGGGGTTTTG
>Ga0126342_10009461_pt1 | contig 17470 bp, 19 predicted proteins | sample Cyp1metagenome_FD_92528 | JGI IMG/M metagenome (GOLD analysis project Ga0126342, IMG submission 92528) | Coral microbial communities from Lord Howe Island, Old Settlement Bay, Australia - Cyphastrea 1 metagenome | ecosystem: Host-associated > Invertebrates > Cnidaria > Coral ... | reverse complement strand
TAGTTATAAATAGTTATATATATAGTTATTTATATATATAAATATGTTTAGTTATAAATAGTTATATATTTAGTTATATATATATATAGTTATATATATAGTTCTATATGGTTCTGTATAGTTATATATAGTTATATATAGTTATATATAGTTATATATAGTTATATATATAGTTCTATATAGTTCTATAGAGTTCTATATAGTTATAGTTCTATATAGTTTTGTAGTTCTATATAGTTCTATATAGTTATATATAGTTATATATAGTTATATATATATAGTTATATATAATTATATATATATCTACAATTAATCATACACACATTAATCATTAGCTGATGATCAGATCGCAGGTACCCGGATCTTGGCAATGTTCGTGGGGCACTGGCGACCCCGCATCAATGGCCTTTTTTTTTCCTGGGTTTGAATGGAATTTGCAAGGGATTTTTAATGGGATCTACTAGTTGATCTAGAGTTTGATTCTTGGGGACGGGATCTGATGGGTTGAATTATCCAAAATTGGCTGATTCTGGCATAAACCGTTGCCGCATCAACTGCAGTTCTTGATGGGATATCTTGCTGCTTACTTTGAGAGTGAAAACACTGTGGAAATTTGGGGGGATGTTCCTATCATATATAACTTATTGTGTATATATATATTACTATGTAGTATCTTAGATATTTCATGTAGTATACTACATAGTATATCACTATTGTTTGGGTTTTAGGACAACTCCTCTTAAATGCCAGCAGGCAATCCTCTAAGATCCAGCTGGTGAAATCCCAATAAGTGGGTAGCCAAAGGGTCCATTTCGCCATTAAGATTATTGGTTGTATCATGTATATACAGACACGTTTATACACATATACATATGTACAGAAATACACATATATATATATATATACACAGTAGTCATATATATATATGCACATAGATTTCATACATCATCAACACATCAGGGCAGCGTCCAAATGGAAAGCCTAGGCATTCATCTGGCGGACAAGTTTGGGGCCAGAGGTTCTTTGGTGATTCGAGATATCTGGATGATCGTGTGAAAGCACTCAAATTCAAGAGCCAAGGATCAGACTGGAAATACGAAGATGATGATGATAATGATGATGGTGCTGATGATGCTCCTTAGTGCCATCATCGTCATCATCATCATCATCACCGTCACCATCATTGTCATCATCTTCGTCATCATTTTCATACTGATAGTGATCATTATGATCATCATCATCATCATCACCATCATCATCATCATCATTGTCGTGGCATCCTCACCATCTGCATGTTCACCCACGCCCTTTGTCTAACATTTGTCATCTCCCTGTCTTTCAAGTAATGTTTTGGTTGTTTACGTGGATCAGCCAGCATGATTTGCAGGTCTTATCATTGTGGCGGTTGCTTGCATGTGCATTGCATTGGTATACACCATGTAAATTCTTTCATACATATGCATATGTAGCAATATACAGATATACACTTGTACATGGACATGTATAGAGGACGGTGCAGCAGGTGGTAAGGCACGCAATTGCGGAAAATATTTGCTTAAATATTGAGTTTACTGGCTGTTATGGGGACAAGTAGTATGGTGGTTGCTTGGCCACAATAAGTTGCTATCAAACAAAGGTGTCTTGTAGATACCAACTTTGGTATGCAGGGGTCGATTTCTTTGGTCACTTGGCAACAAGTATGGTGGTTGGGAGGACAAGTATGGTAGTTGCTTGGCGACAACAAGTTGCTATCAAACAAAAGTGTCTTGTAGATAGCAACTTTGTTATGCAAGGGGTCGTTTTCTTTGGTCGCTTGGCAACAAGTATGGTGGTGGGTTCGCTACGGTACGTTGTGATCACAAAGAAGGCTCGTGTGGATAGCAATTTTGTTTTGTGACGAGGTTATGAGACCGGTTTGGACATCAAGTATGCATCTAAACGGGAACTTTGTAGACATGATGAAAACATGATGTGGATCGGATGGGTGCCCTTTCTTGATCTTGGATTTTTTTTGGACGGTTGCGCATAGAAATTTCTGGCTCAGCTTGTGTACTTGTGCTCTTGGAGCCAAGGTGAATGTATGTCATGTTGTCGTGTGAAAATGTTTTGCGATGGGCTGTTTTGCGTGAAGCCGTTCGGATAAGGTCGAAAATACTGGGCTGGACAGAGCCAAGGGATATCTATGAAGCAACTATGGAAGAATTTCGGAGCTGTAATGTGCAGGCGTCCAATGATAAGACCACCCAGGCTTGCCACAAATGTGTGAGTGCATTGCTGGATCGGGGGTGGGCCTTTCTGAAAGGGCCAGCAGGTCGTAACTGGACGGTAGTAGGTTGATTTTGACGCTTCATGGTGCAGGAACTTGTTAATTGGGGCCAGGAGCTGAGTTTGAAGTTGGATACAGCGCTACAAAGAGTCAGTGGCTTTTTTGAGCAAGAGTTTATGTCGTCGGATTGAGCTGAATATTGCAGAGTGAAAGATGTTGGATGGTTGTGGGCTTAGGTGCAGGCTCAAGAATGTTGAGGCGTCCCAGGGAATGAGGAGATTTCCTGGGGAGGTAATTGAGTTAATTTTGCTGCATGAATGCACAGTCGACATGCATGGGTCATCCTTAGCTGTTCCGGTTCGAAAACTTGTGTTGTAGTACTTGTGCTCTTGGAGCCGAGGTCATCTTCTCTTGCCTTCCTGTTGTGATTGTTAGTAGCCATGGGTAAGTGGACTGCCACACCGAAGAAGAATTTGAAGAAAGTGCAGAAGACAACGCCTTCCCTTGCCAGTCTGGCATCTGGAAAGGTACCGCAGAAAGGCTTGCAGCAGTCATTGGTTTGTGTGGTCGCCCCTTTTGCCAACAAGGCTGCTATCTTCACAGGGCGTGGTGGACGTGGGGTTTTGGCTGAAGCTTCTGATGCTTGTTCCTTGTGGGCAATCTTGTTGATTGCAGGGAAGGACGTGGGCAATTTCTTGCACCGCCTGGATCAGCAGCTGGCCTTGTTTATGGAGGGCCGTGGCATTACGTGGGATGGCTACATTGATGAACATTGTGTGAAGATGTCGACTTCCAATGGCTATGACCCACTCAATATTGGTGTGAAGAATTGGTCCCGTGCTTTCTACTTTGCTGTTGAAGAGCCAAGCAATGAAGTTGTGGCAATGATGAGCATGCTGGATGATTTCTACAAATGGCGACTTACTTCCAGTCCAAAAGCGAAACCAATTCGAATTCAGTGGGTGGTGCCATCTAGTGTGCCAGTGACGGAAGACTCTTTGGAGTATCCATCGGTGGAGCTGATTCTATCTGATGAGCAAGTTCAAGAGTACCTCAGGGACCATTTGCACGAGTTTGAGTCTCCTACAAGTGCTAAGCATTTGATCGGTGTGGTGGAGTTCCAAGGGCAGTCTGGCCTCATCACCTTGTATGGTGATGGGTATGTTCATCGTCAAGGGTTACAAGACTATGCAGAAACGGTTGAGAGGGATGGGCGTACTGAATATGTTTACTCCACTGGGTATGTCGCGCTGGTAGAGCTACCGCACCATGAGCTCATCACTACTTGCATTGACAACAGGTTGACGTTGCTGCGGCCAGTTCCGGAGTTGCCGGACGTGAATGCGGTTCGTTGTTGGAATGCTTTGCTTGACATGCCACACCTCATCGGGCAGAAGGCAGGGCTTTAGCTTGTGGGTGGGGGTCGTTTGAGGGAAGTTGAAGTTTGGACATGCTGCGAGGCGTCTGAGGAGCCATGCGAAAGTGGAAAGATGCATGCGGATGAAGATGTGGAGGACTGATGTGATTGACGGAAGAAGCAATTGAAGTTTAGGTTTGTTGTAGTAGAATAGTTTGCTTGGGTTTTTTTGTGAGAGGGCATGGAAGATGCGTCGAAGTCTGTGCTGCAGGCAGAGGTTGGCTCATGGCAAGTTGAGTCGGATGTGTTGTTAGGCGGGCCCGCGCTGAAGGTAAGGCCACAAGTTGTAACCGGTGGGCAGGATGATGGACAGCAGATGATGGGCGGCGAGGCCTGAGTGTTTACTAGGTTCTTGGATGCTCTTCATACACAGTTGCCCCGTTCTAGTGCTGAGGCTGTTGCTCCTTTGGAGGCTTTTCCCTGTTTCATATTGAGTCTGACATTGTTTATGTAGACAGAACAATCGAAGTTGGCGTTTGCTGTGGTAGAATAGTTTGCTTGGGATTTTTGTGAGAGGTCATGGAAGATGCAACGGAGTCTGTGCTGCAGTCAGAGGTTGGCTCATGGCAAGTTGAGTCGGATGTGTTGTTAGGCGGGCCCGAGCTGAAGGTAAGGGCGCAAGTTGTAACTGCTGGGCAGGATGATGGACAGCCGATGATGGGCGGCGAGGCCTGAGTGTTAACTAGGTTCTTGGAAGCTCTGTCTATCTTTATACCTGTGCGTGCAGGGTTAGAACCAAACTGGGTCGTGGGTTGTTGTTTGGTGTCTGCCCAACACAGTTGCCCCGTTCTAGTGCTGAGGCTGTTGCTCCTTTGGAGGCTTTTATCTGTTTGATTGAGTCTGACATTGTTTGTGTAGACAGCAGCAATCGAAGTTTGCGCTTGCTGTGGTCGAATAGTTTGCTTGGATTTTTGTGAGAGGTCATGGAAGATCCGTCGAAGTCTGTGCTGCAGTCAGAGGTTGGATCATGGCAAATATTGAATCTGCCATTGTTTGTGTAGATGCTGGAGTAGCAAAGCTCGTCCAAGTTCGTGAAAAGCAAATGTTCTAAGGGCAGTAAGGTGACCAGAACAATGTTGTGAGTGAGTGATAGGTAGTAAACCGTTTGCTATTCTCCTGTGCAGGGTAGCAGTCCAAACGTTACAGTGGTGGATGTGGAGGCGCAGGCTAGAATCGCATGTGCCCAAATTGAGTTGAAATGGCAGTCTGATTGCTTTAGGAGGAACAGCAATGTGAAGGGGCCCTGAAGAAAGATGTGGTGGATCTGGAATGAGATGCTATTTCTGCAGGCAAGACCATGAATGTGATTTCGTATGCAATCATGTTCGGAGTTGCAAGACTTTACAAATCTATCGGTTTCTGGCAGGTTTGAAGTATGCCTGAAGGCCCAGGCATAGGTTTTGGTTGGTTGCTTCTATACAGAATCTTTTGCTCTTGCCCATGGCGATTTCTGCATTTCAAAGGGCAGAGCGAGAAGAATGTTGCAATGGACTGGTGGAGTTTTGGTTTCCGAAGTTGTTGGCCAAGAATCTCGAAAGAAACAGCAGTAGGGTAGGATCCACAAGCAAAATTCTGCCAGTCTGTATTGTGACGCAGAAGCAAGAAACCAATCCAATTCGAGAACAGCGTAGCTGCGGAACCAGCCGATGGCTGTTGCGTGGCAGAGAGCAAGCGCGATGGAAAGATTGGGACATGGATACAAGCTGAGTTGTGCGGTGCGGTCACGGATACATAGGTGTCTTGTGGCTGCGTCGAAAATTATTGCAGGAGGCTAAGAGCTTTAACGTCAAGGTGATCGAGAGCGCCGTTCTCAGGCTGATTTTTGTGCAACGAGGATCAGACTTCAGACTGTATATTAGCCTGGTGCAGAGATCTTCCGAAGCAAAATTTGGCTGCAGGATCGGCTTCTTGTGCTCTTGGAGCCAAGGAATCCAGTTTGAGCAGATAAGGAACATGTTTGCGTACGTGTAGTGGAAGTGACAGGATCTTCAAATTTGATCTGTTTTTGGACAAAGAAAGCATTAAGAAGGTGAATGCCTGTCTCATTAAGTATAACTTGTGCAGAGTAACCAGACTTCGAAATGTGTGTGTGAGCGTGCAGCATTGAAAATTTGCAACAAATTGCAGTATGGACCTCGAAAGTGAGGAAGATCTGCTACATGCCATAGACACGTTGCAAGCGCTGACTGGGTCAGTTCTTTGTCACCGAGAAGTCCCAGGGGATGGCTTCTGTTTTTTTCATTGTTTAGTCGCTTTGTGTGAAGAGCAGATTGCGGTAATTCCAGAGGACATGGCCTGGAAAATGTATTTGTTAGCGTTAGGATTGCTGTTTTGCAATGATGAGTTGCAGCTGCTGTCGAGTGAAACAGAGGCAGAGCATGCTGCTCGCAGGGGCAGATTGGCTAATCGACAGGTTATGGGAAGTGACGGCTTAACGGTTGCAGAGCTATATGTCATTGACAAGTTGTTGGTCCTTCTGGACCGTGTGAATGTTTTGGACTCAGATCACTACGCTGATGCGCCGGAAATCACAGCTTTAGTGGCTGCGCTGGACTGGAAAATCTTGCTGGTGGACATGCCCTATAGAGGAAGTGGCTGCATTTTGCCGACGCATCAGTTTGTAGCTAGCCAACAGTTTGAAGAAACGTGTTCACAATGTTGCTTTTTTGATATTGTTTTGTTTTACTGGGGTGGAGCGCACTATGAAATCGTGAGAGTCGTGGATATGAATTTGAATTCGACGCAAAAGAACATTGAAATTTTTCAAGAATTGTGGGACCAATGCAGGGGCCCGTTGGTTGCTTTGTTGGAACGTGTGAATTTGCCGGGGAGAGGAACTGAATTGTGCGATATCTTCTTTCACCCAAAGAAAGGTGAAGCTGCGAACATTCCGGCAGAGGCTTGTTCTGCAAATATATTTGCTGAAACTGCTTCCAGTGATGCAGTATCCGAAGAACTTAGTAGCGAAGAAAGTGACTGCGCTGACTACGTAGACCTCGTGAGTGTGACGGACAACAAAGACTGGCAGACGGATCAAGATGCAGAAGATGATGTAGTTCAGAGAATCTGCGCGTGTTTACGGGATAGGCCTCTGTTGCCAGCAGACCCCACTGATCCAGAGTCTGTTCGCAGTTGGACCGATGTGGACAGTGGCGTGAGGTTGCCATTAGTGCATTGTGCCTTCAAAGGGTGTCCTTGGACAGGTGAAACTTATCGCCAGCTTGGAGGTCATCTATGCAAGGAGCATGGCGCGCTCCTAGCTGGTAAACAGCATGTTTGTGAGATGCACGGGCAAGGCTGTGAAGATGTTCTAGCCTTCTATGCAGCAGCTATTCGTAAGAAGGAAGAAATGCACATGGGGCTAGTGGGAGTCAGTGTGGACCGAAGAACCATTGAGCTAATGTAGCAAGCAATCTCGAGTGCTCATGTACGGATGTTAGTTTGCTTGTGCTGTGCTTGCAAAAAAGTGGAAATGACAGGTGAAGGGCAGCAGGGGGACATTCAAATACATCCTGGAAAAACATTGTTGGAGTTACCGCGGAGCACCTTGACAGTCAATTTTGGATATGACATGTTTATTGAGACATACGGTAATGGGCCACCTTTTGAGCACTGCGAAGATTTGAAGGTGGGGGGTTCGAAAGTATGAAAGTGTGATAGTGAAACGTTGGAGATAAACTAGAAAGTGCTTTGGTGCTAGTAAAGTTTAATTGGAAGCAAACGTGAAATTGTTTGGTATGCAACATAGCCATTTCCAACAACTTCGGTTCTTGTATGTGTGAGCTCTTTGACGCAGCGTGCAGGACAACGTGTGGGTACGGCAGTTCCTGTTGGCAACAGACGAAAAACTGAAAGTTTTATGTTGCCCAGAAGATATCGTGAGCTGCGATCAGCATGAGCCGAACATAATCTGTAGTGGTTGCAAACTGCCAATTTGCAGTGAATGCTTTGCGTGCTTGGCAAACGGCAACAGTTATGGCTCGCCCATGGCATTGTGCAACGACAATTTCTGGGGTTTTCTGAGTAGTTTCATAGTAAAATATGAAGTCCGCTTCATAGAGACGCTGGTGGCAACACCTATTTGGACTACGACGTCTGTTTTCTATGTGGAGGGTGACCGTGGTCACCTTTTGAATGAAGGCTTTGGGCAGAAGAGGTATCGGACAGCTATGAGAGGGTACGTCAACAGTTTCGTGATGCCATGGGAGGACATCCTGCATCAACTGGGTGATACAGTGTCTGAAGCTGAAATGCGGTCCCTCCCTCGATCGCCTGCATGCCTTGGATATCTTATCCGGTTCACTTTAACCAATGAGTTGGGGCCATTGCTCGGGCATTGTCGGTCGTTGATGGTACGGCCTGGTGTGGTACTCTTGCTTATATTTGAGCTCATCCGGATGGGGCATGAAACTTTTCGCGGCCAAGGGGAGGCCCATGACTTGAGGCAAGCCATTGAAGCTGCAATGGCTGAATACTACCCTGAAACCGAAGCAAATGTGCCATTGGAGCAACGACAGGGGCACATTCCACATGGTAACTTGGCTGCAGTTAATGCATCAAAATATCCATGCGTGTCGCCAGACAGGTCGGTCATTCAGCCCATGCACTTAAGTAGTTTAGTCTGATACCATGCATGACGCTGGACAGATCGGTGTACTCAGCCGAATCCAGACCCATGCACGTGAGTATTTTTGACTGATACCATGCATGATGCCGGGCAGATCGGTCTTTCAATCGAATCCAGACCCATGTACTTAAGCATTTTAGATTGATACCATGCATGATGCCGGTCAGATTGGGCACGCAGCCAAATCCAGACCCATGCGCGCAAATATTTTAAACTACTGCTAGGCATGACGCCAAAAAGATCGGTCCTTCAACTGAATCCAGACCCATGCGCTTCAGTATTTTAGACTGGTACCATGCAATCCAGACCCATGCGTGCAGGTATTTTGGACGTCGTGGAAACCAACAGAAAGCTTTGGAAAGAGAAGTCAAGTGTACCTGGACCAGGGCCATCTGCAACGGTTGGAAAGGCGCTGCTTTCGCCGCAAAGACATACACAGGTTCTGGACGTAAATCCATTTGCAAACACGGCTTTCTCAGATGTGCAAACGGCGGTTTTGGCAGAATTTGGACAAGCCAAAAAGAATGATGCGAAGTGCTTTGCAGATCTGAACGTGACATTAGACCGGCAGTTCATTCCGCAATGGCACTCCAAATATTTTAGCCTCATCATGCCGTTTGAAATACCTCGGATGGTTTCTGGGCCGGATTATCCAAGGAGGCCAAAGTGGAGAAGGGGGCTAGAGAGCGCGCTTGTGACACCTACGACGTTCATGCGTGGTTTGTGTCGACGAATAGAGCTTCAGATAGCGAACTCATGGACGTGTGTTCCGATTGTCCGCTCTGTGTGGTACAAGCAAGTCATTGAGGCGAAGGCAGTGGCCACTGGAAGTTTTCAAGTGTCATTGCAAGGCAATGCTGGACTGGAGGCAGGGGGTGACCAAACCACAAAAGATGTTTTTTTGAAAAGTGTCAAAGACACGAGACCCAAATGTGCATAAGCGGTTTTTTCTTGCAAGGTACAGGGGCACATCAAAACGATGCAGAAACTGTACGATGTGCTATGCAATGGGTATGTGAGTACTGGCTCGCAACGCCGTCGCATCGATGGTGACACGACTCAGTTGCCTTTTGCTGATGGACTGACAGAAGAAGAACGTCGGATTGCTCAGAAAGTGAACTACCTAGCAAATCACATGCCTGGGAATCCAATGACTCGAAGAGTGATGGGACAGGTTCAGTTTGGGGCTCGCATCATATACGGTGATTGTGTTTTTATGACGGTCTCGTTAAACGAACAACATTCGGCGCTTGTTCTGCGCATGATGCGCGGGCGTAGAGCCGACCCAATGCTTGGAACGAAAACGATGCAAGAAAATAATGCCGCAAAATGGCTAATGGTGGATGTTCCAAATCTGGAAGAAATGGAAACTGCTGAGGTTGAAATCCCGGTGCCAGCAGCATCTGTGCGGGCGCAGCTAGCTGCGCAAAACCCACACGCTGTGATGTCAGCCTTTCAGTTGGAGGTGCGAGCTCGCCTCGCTCAGTTGCTGGGCCTGAGAATGTGTTTTCGATGCCCGGATTGCCGGTGTCGGGATCGGTTTGGGTCCAATATGCTTCCTTGCGGTGGGGTATTTGGCGCAGCTGTTGCTTGTGGTGGTGCGGTAGAGTTCCAGTACCATAGTTCGCCTTACTTCCATTTTGAAGTTTTTCTTGCAAACATTTATCAGTACCATACATTGAATGACATTCGAAAGAGGATTGAAGCTAAACTCTTTGACCCACAAGAAGTGTTCAAATGGTATGAGTGGGTGAAAATGGAAGCTTCTCCTGACTTGTCTGAGTTTTCTCAAGATGCTGATCATTTACGGGAAGAATGGTGGGACAGGTTCCAAAACAGGGAGCATGATCGTTTGTACATGCTACCTAGAATGCTGGCGGGACCATCAGATGGCATTGTTTGGGGAACGAACACGTTGCAAGCGCAACTTGAAGGGGAAGAATTCAGAAAGCAATATCTGCGAGAAGTACAGTGGGTATACAGTCGTGTGCAAGAGCATGTCCACCATCGAACATCAGATGGATGGAAACCTTTAGCCAGTTGTAGATCAAAAAGAAACCCATGTAAGTGCAAGCATGATTTTCCAGTGTCGCCAAAGTATCGAAATTGCAGCCGGTTGGTGTGCCCAGGGAACGCGAAAAAGTTGGGGATGAGTATTCGAGGCAAAAGGAACGGTCTTGGAAGAATCTTGGTGCCTCGAACAGGTGAGTGGACGAATGGCACACATCCAGCTCTGGCTATTGTCCATCGGTTTAACACTGACACGAAACCGAATTACCATCTTCCTGTTTGTGCTTCTGTCCATGACACAGAGCTGTGCACGGAAAAGTGCATTTCAGATCCTGACCTTGGGAAGCGCATTGCTTGCAAAGCAATGAAAGCAGGCAGGTTGGCAACTGGATATTTTACGGGCTACATCTTTAAAATACAGCCAGCAAATAAAAATGCTGCACAAGCAGCAGCAAGAGCTCTATTATACGCAGCATCATCGTTCGAAGGAAAAACGGCCCGACAGCAGATGCAGCGGACGATTGTGCGCACCATGTCGGATTTCTATTTCCAGACTGCTTCTGGTCGGAGGATTTGAGGAAAATACTTTCAACATTTTGATGTTTGCCTGTGTTCAATGTTTGACCCCTTTTTTTTTGCCGAGCAACGTGCGTGTATGTTTTCAAAGATTTTAAGGTGTTTTGCGTACTTTGGTCCTTTGTCTAGAAAAAGCAGCGGTAAGGTGAGACCTTCGGCAAACGAAGACATGCACTTGGCAATGTATGCGGACGAAGATGATATCTTGACTCCTGAATTCATACGAACCTATCAGCACGTGCATTTCAAAGGTTCTGATTTGTTGACGGTAGAAGAAGCATTGCGAAGTGAAGGGGAGGTGACGCACATCAACAAAAGTGTCATTTTGCGTCCAGGAAAAAATCGTGCCATAGTACACCAAATTCATGAGGCTTATGGTTATCGCCCGTCCCATCCGAGCGTATGGTATTTGAATGTTTGGGAGTTCTGCATGTACTGGAAAATCCAACAATTTGGGTCTGGGCAGACAATGGCCAATTTGGATCAGTCGAACCAATTATTATTTCCGGACAAACCAGAGCTCCAGAAGTTGCGTCGTGCATTCTTTTTAGCGCGACGCCACCGGCCCAGAATTCCTGCGCCGTATCAGACTAAATTGCCGAAACCTGGCCGAGACAGCAAAGATGAGATAGGCCGACTTCTCTCAATATATCTGCGTCCGTGGACGCTATTGAAAGAACAGGCAAGTGTCCAAGTACCTTACTTGGCCGATTTGAACAAACCAGGTCAACGCAAAGAAAAGCAAAAAGCCACCGGAAGCAGACAAGAGTCCGGAAAACAAGGGTATTGGGAAGCTTGGCTGGAATATATTCAAGGCAATGTTGTTAGTCGACACCAATGTCGAATTATCCAGCAGTTCATGGCGGTGACAGGGGCGGTGAATTCAGAGCCTGGTGTGGTAGATGTTGAAGAGCAAGTACCAGAGCAGAAAGATTTCGACAAACCCGTTTGGGATTGGGAAGGGGTACAGCGAATTTTGACAGCTATGGGCCATGGGACAGAAGAAACAGAAGGTGGTCGGCCCAAAGAAAGGAAAATAAACAGTGCCATGGACCGATCTTTGCAGATTGGTGCGGCGCTATGGGCAGCAAATGATAAACCATGGCCAGATGACCTTCTTTTTGGAGGGAACTTGCCATCAGATAGTATGCTGGGCCGTAAAAAAGCTGAAGCCAAACCTGGTCATGCTCAGGGTACAGGCAGTTCTCTTTATGCGGCCTTCATGAAAGTTAATGCTGATGCATGGCTATGCAAGTTATCTACAGAAGAGCTTTGTCCAAACACACAGCAGTTGAATTTTTTGAAGCAAGTGATAGACCGCACGCAGAGAGAAGCAGAAGAGGAATTTGCGAACCTAGCACCAGGCCCGTTTGTAAGTACGGGTGTCAACTATTGATATCGAACACCGCGTGAAAAGACTTTTCAACTTGTTGCGGGTGTATGAAAAAATTGCATCTGTTTGGTGGAGCTGTTAAGTTTTTGTCTGGGCTGTACCCCGCTCTTTGCGTCTCGCCGTCTTCTCTGCCTCTTCTGTTTTCCTTCTCCTCCTGTTTGCATTTCGCCTTCTTGTTCGAACGCAGGGAATCAAGCAAGAGCAGCGGCAGAGCAGCGGCAGCAAAACGACGATCCAGAGCCACAAGAGGAGGAACAAGGGCAACAAAGGGAAAAGACAAAGGTCGAAGACAAAGGGACACAGCCAGACGAGCAGGAGCAGAGGCCAGTATGAGGGAAAACAAAGGCTAAGAAAGAGAAAGAGGACGGTAGACAAACATGAGCAGCGGCAGGGCAGCGGCCAAAAAAAAACCGATCCACAGCCTTACCATAGAGAAGTAAGAACCCTTAAAGCTTGGCAGCTATCTGGGGAAAAAGGCATAGCAGATGAAAATGAGATAAGCAGTGAACTCGTGCTCTTGGAGCCGAGTGACATTCAGAGGTGACTATTGGCTGGAGTGATTGTTTTAATTGAAAAGACACAGTAGGCAGGCCCCGCTCCAATGCGCTTGAATGCAGGCTGCAGTAACGCTACTGAATAAGCCGATCTGCTCTTTTTGTTTGCTTGTCTGTCTGGCTGTCTATTTGCCTAGCTATTTATCTGATCGATCTAACTGCTCTTTTTGTTTGCTTGTCTGTCTGGCTGTCTTTTTGCCTAGCTATTTATCTGATCGATCTAACTGCTCAATCTATTTGACTATTTCCTCGGTGAATTTGTGCTGATTTTTTTTGCTAGGTCTTACTGCTAATCTTCTTGACTTATTCATCTGGTTCTTGTTACCAATGATCCGAAAGTGGCAGGTCAACGTACTGCTGCTCTTCGACTTGCCCTGATAGCGCCGCCTGGCACAGGAAAATCGCAATGCATTCGGTGGATTGTGCGGTATTTCAATGATGTCTTATTATGGCAGATGGGCGTTCAGTTTCAAACACTTGCGGCGCAAAATTCCATGGCTGCCTTGATTGATGGAACTACGTTACATTCATGGGGTTGCGTGCCAACAATGGGTGGTGCTGATGTCAGCTACGGCATGGACGGGGCAGACGTTGCAAAGATGTTCTTGCATTGTGCGCAGATGCGCTGGTTGCTGATTGATGAAGTGAGTTGTGCTGCTCTGCGGGTGCTTGGTATTGTTGAGCGTAACTGTCGCCAGGCTTTGGCCAGAAACGCTTGGGGGACGGATAATAGAAAGAACCAACGGTTGTTCGGTGGACTGAACGTCATTGTGGTGGGTGACTATCAGCAGTTACCGCCTGTGGCAGAGAAAGCTATCTTCAGCAACCCTTTTTCTAAGACAGCGTCTTTCAGTGGCCCAGAAGCTCGTATATTGCGGGCCTTGTGGGGTTTGGACGAAGAAAAACTCCCGTCGGCGCCTGAAGCATGCATTGTCCTGCATGAACAGCATCGTGCTCAGGATCAGTGGCAAAGGCATGTATTGGAGGAGTTGCGCAACTCCTCAGAAAGTTGGGAAACATACTGTTTCATTCATGGCTTACCAACTCGACATGTTGGATCTTGGCTGCCGCAAATGAATTTGCCTCATTGTGGCCGAGAACATTGCAAGGACCAGTTGCTAAAACAAAACATGTTGATTAAAAGTAACGTTTCTCGAATTAGGGGAATTGGGGCAAGGTAGATAGTTGATAGTTGGCGCTTGCTGTCAGGAACTGGACGCTCACATCTGGCCCAAAATGGTTCAAGAAGGCTTTACTTGGGCAGCAATGCTGGACTTGGAATGTTCAGACTGTTCACAGGAACGACGACGTCGATGTCGTGTGATCACAGGCAACCACAACAAAGATGCACATTGCAGTCAAAAATTTTCCCAAGCGCCCTATATACATCCTTTCAATCAGCCGAAATATCAGGCGCAACTCAATCATGCGATTGTTTTTGCAAAATCTGTTCGAAGTAAAATTTTGTGGTACCTGGCCGAAGACTGGCTACAAGATTCAGGCGCAGTGGCAAGTAAGGAGGAATTGCAGAGGAAAAGAGAGAAGTGGTTAGAGTTGCATGACAAACAAACTGCAGGCATCCTTGGTTTACTGCCGTTAATTCGAGGCATGCCTATCAGGTTTACGGAAAGTTATAATCGAGAGCTGGGAGCTTACAAACATGCTACAGGCAAACTTATTGGCTGGGGTATTTCTCCAGCTGAACTGGCTCGCCTTGACAATGATCCGGATCCAGAGATGGTGCTGCGAGAATGTCCTACATTTCTACGAGTCAAGCTAACGCATCCAACAAAACTGGAACCCAATGGCTTAGTGGATGTCCGACCTTGCACTCGACCTTGGAGAAGAGGAAACTTGCAAATTTACAGACGTGGGTTTCAGATCGGGCCTGACTTCGCTGGGATGGCCCACGCATATTGTGGGTCGACGTTACGGGCCTGCAAGGGTGATTTATTGCCCTGGACAACTCCACCCACTGCTGACTCGCGTTTGAGGGCTTACATTATACGATCAAGGGTTCGCGCAGCGGACGACCTTTTGATTGTACAGCCGTACTCTCCTTGTTTGTTCCGCCAAGCTTTGGCCAAAGGCCCGCGTTTGCTATTGCAGAGACAATTGGGGGAAGCAACTTTAGATGAAATTGCAGAAGCTTGGGCTAGAGACGATACAAATTCTACAAATACAGCTGCTAGTCAACAGCGGAAAGAGCCGAGCTGGACGACCTGGACAGTGCCGTGTCGGACGTGCAGTGATGAGGCCGGGGAAGAAGTGCGATGGCCCTTAAGATGTTTTTTGTTCAACCTGACTCAACAAGTTGCTTGGAAGCATCTCACACGAGGCCAACTGCTACAGTGTTGCAAATGCCAACAGTTCCGTGCGCCGAAGCAGCAGAGTGCTTTGATTATGTGTGAATTGTGTCGCGATCTGGTTCGGCGTGGCCGATTTGATGCAATTACAACAAAATGGTGGGATGAATGTGTACCAGGGAAAAAAATTCAATGCAAACTGCATCCGGGCGTGGTGCCGTCATTGCCGAACTGCGAAGGCAGCGATGCAGAGGCAGTGTGCCCTCTGCCAACTTATTATTGTACTGGCTGTACAGTGACATGGCCGGAGACACATTTTCCAGTAGAAGAACTCAAACTGAATCAAGAAATGGGTTTAGTTACATTGCATTGTTGGCGGTGTCGCCTCAAAGCGTTGCATCCAGATACTTTTGCCAGACACACTGATTTACAATGCAAAACTTGCAAGAGGCGTGGCTTGACTTTGGACCAGTTCCCCCCGAGCATCGCACGAGAAATTTTGCACGCTGGGGTTCATCCAAAACACAAGCAGGGCAAGAAAGGAATGCAGGCATTGCACATAGCCTGCACGGATTGTGTGTTTCCAAAATGTTGGACACAGTGGGGTCAGCGGTCCCCTGCAGCAATGTTGGGCCCATTACAAAAGCGTCGGATATGGTTTTGCAATGATTGCGTGCTGAAAGAGTATGCATGTTCAGAGTGTTCTGGTCGATGGCCAGTCGCCGTGTTCGAGTCGAATTCATGGAGTGTAGGTGATCAAAAACAGTTACCAAAAGGGATATATTTCTCGTGCCACCTACAAATGCGGAAACCACAGGTGTGGCAGAAATGGACAAACTTAACATGCTCCATATGTTCGACTACTGGCTTAACATTGCAGCACTTCGGGCCTTCGACTGCCAAAGAGGTCTGTGAACGAAGAGGTTTCAGATGGGACCAGCAACAACGCAGCTGTTTGAGCTGTATTCAAAATGTTGGCGACGCAACCATGAAAAGATGCAGTTCAAGCGCGGTGCAAAGACCTTGCAAGAGATTGCGAGGTGACCGCCGGGAGCTTGGGGATGGCGCGGGTGCTGAGGCAACGTTGCAGCAAACTTCCACAAACTCGCCAGCGGCTACCAGTCCAATCCCAGACAACCAGACAGGCGATCCTTCGCAGGTGAAATGTCGCAGTTGCCAACGCAGTTGGCCACAGAAAGATTTCCACCGAAGTCGAAACACGCTGTGCTATTGGATTTGCCATTGGGAAAAAACAGCGCCTGAAAAATTTGCTCTGTGGAACGCCTTGCAATGCCAGCTATGTAAGCGCTCGCAACTCTCATTGAAAGCTTTTCCACCAAGAGTCAGCAATGAGCTACTGGGGCAACTTCGCGGCAAGCGCCAGAAGCAAGAGAATGTAAAAGTGTCTTGTACGGATTGCTGCTACCCTGTTTGTTGGACAGGCTGTGGAGCCAGGGCCCCCTTCCAATACAAAGTGTTTGAAGGGCAGCAACAACACCCTTGGTTCTGTGAAACGTGTCAAACATCCCTCCAGACGTGCTTGAAATGTGGTGCAGCTTGGAACATTGATCGCTTTGTTGCGGACAGCTTATGTGGTATTTCTCAAAAGAAAAGTGCAAATCCAATATGTTACACGTGCGCTTTGGTTACAGACAAGCTTGTGTACAGTCAGTGGCAGGCATCGCGTTCTGCGAACAAGCGGTGGGACCCACTGTCTTGCAGTAAGTGCAAACGGAAGGGTCTCAGCATCACTGACCTTGATCCCCTTCTAGCCAAAGACATTTTGCAACGGCGCGGCTTGAGAAAGTACCGGGTCTGCAGGCAGTGTGCGTCACTCCAGAGCAGCGGTTGACTTACTTTTATGTATGCGTGGGCCTGGTAACGCGCTCGTGGTTTGCTGGAGCGTAAGAAGGTTGCCTCTTGGCTGGCTATAAGTAGTGTTCACTGGTTCGGTGCTGCAACACCTGTGGTTAGATCTTGCGTGATGATGAAAAGGCATGTTGGATGAAGATGTTCTTTGTGATTGAAACTGCAAATCTGTTTTCATAGAAACCCAAACAACAAAAGGGACATAGAGGCAATACTTGATTTACTTGCCTTGTGTGGATTCTGGGATTGCAGGTTTTGCGACCTCTCCGTCCGCGAGCAGCCAGGGCAAAAAAAAAAGAACTGAGCCTGACGTTGTCTGGTACTGCCTTGAGCCAAGCAATCATTGCGAAAGCATTGTACTTATCATGTATGCCAGTAAGGTTGTCTGGATGCTCCACACTGCCAATGATGTCACATTTGCGCGACTTAGACTTAATCTATTACCCTTCTTG
>Ga0126342_10009460_pt1 | contig 17471 bp, 15 predicted proteins | sample Cyp1metagenome_FD_92528 | JGI IMG/M metagenome (GOLD analysis project Ga0126342, IMG submission 92528) | Coral microbial communities from Lord Howe Island, Old Settlement Bay, Australia - Cyphastrea 1 metagenome | ecosystem: Host-associated > Invertebrates > Cnidaria > Coral ... | reverse complement strand
TGTGTGAGTGTGCAAGTTGACATGAACGTCATTGCCCCACCCCACCCCACCCAACCCCACCCCAAGATAACCATAACGTAGCATGCCGTGTGTGTGCAAGTGCAAGAGAACATAACAATAACGTAGCATGACGTGTGTGTGCAAGTTGACATGAAAGACCATCAAAAAACGAAAAATTGCCAACAAATGCTTAAAACACCACGGCCGTCTATGGGTCGGGCTCCAACTACATTAGATTACATTAGATTACATTAGATTACATTAGAATACATTAGATTACATTAGATTACATTAGATTACATTAGATTACATTAGATTACATTAGGTTACATTAGATTACATTAGATTACATTACGTATATTATAAATATGTGTACATCTTGTACATAATTCAAAACCATATGTGTATTTTGAGAAGGCATGTTCTTACATTTGAATCTAAAACGGGCGTGTACCCGACGAAACTTAGAACAATCTCTAGGCACTAGACCAATGGGAAGAAGAAAGAAACGAATTGCGTGCTTGGCTAATTTCTAAATCAACGAAATTTACGAAGGGAGATTCGCTAAAATCACCAAGACGGAGGAAATTATGAAGCAACGACCCCTTGATTTAAACATTGGGGCCACATGCCTCAAAAAGAGCCCCGAGAAATGGTGTGTATCAGCATCAGAAGTTTGGATTTTGCAAATGGGGATTAACCCATCAGAAATTTTGACTTGTCATCGAGCTTGGGGATTCAAGCAATAAAATGGTGATAATAAGGGTGTGTTAAGGGTTTATTGACCACCAACAACCACGTTTATAAGGGCAAATGTTAACCGTCTTTATGCAGGGAGGTCACAGAACTGGAGGGTGGCTTAGTACCCAGAAGCCATGGTGCTGGCAAAGTGAGTTGCTGCCTAATTTCACCAAGCAGAGGTGAACATTGATCCACGTTTGACATCAGAAGCACCGTGAAATTATTATTGATGTTGTTTTTTGTCCAAGGAATCTACTCAAATCTGTGAAACATAACATGACAAAACTATAACATATACATTATTCAACTGAGCAGCGTTCAAAGCCCTCATTCCATAGTGTCTGTTGGTAAGGGTTGTCAACGCATGGATCATGATAATCCCCCCATGTATTAGGCAATAGTAACATTACCCGCCTATTACTCATCAATCAACGGGAGTTTTGAAGAAAAGTCGATTTGGGTTTGTTTCCCCAAAGTCATCATCATCATCATCATCATCATCATCATCATCATATAAATGGAGCTTGGTCTGCAGTTATAACTTGGTTTATGGACCCCAATATCGATAGTTATAGTTTTCTAAGTGTCATAAGCCATACTTATTGTAGTTAGTGGAGTTATAAACCAACCTAGTTATCGTTTAGGCGGGCCCACCACGTCTTTGCTCATCTCAAAAAGACATTTGTCTGTAGGTTTATGTCATATGTTATGAGACCGCATGAAGTGCGGTCTAACCCTGCGGTTATTTAAGATAGCATAATATAGCTATGAACAGGCAGGCCCATTGGTAACATGATTTCCCCTCTGGTAAACGTTTACAAAAAAACTATGGGAAATCCACCAATGTTTAATGGGAAAGTTCACTATGAATTGACATGTTCAATAGCTATGTTAGCCATTACCAGAGTGTACCTATTGAACAAGGTGATCTTCCATAGCTATGTTGAGGGTAACTGGCTCAATGACTTTCTACCAACCCAACAGTCAACCGACTTACTTTAACCAGCTCAAACAAACTGTGACACATGCAGGACACGACTCCTCAAAGCTGAAACCGCTTCGACCAGGGATCCCAAATTTTAAGTTACGATATTACGATATAGATATCCTGGAAAGCAAGGTACTACAACTAAGCATAAACTTTTATACATAAATATATATATATGTATATATATAATTAAATAGATATCATATGTTAATAAATATGTATATATATATATAAAGACATACACTACCTAAACAATGTTTTTTTTTCCAGACTTCAATGATCCCAGTAGAGCTTGTGATTTCGACCTCACACATCACATCGCATCGCTTAGCCCAGCCGACCACACGAGCAGAGCCAAAATGAGTTACGTTGCTTCTTGTCGCCTCTCAGTCTCTCAGTCATGGAGATGACCGAGGGCACGAAGCACTCACCCTGGGACTAAGTGAACTTTCATAATTGATAGAATAGAATGTTGGTGCGTTTGAAAATATTGAAGCATTGTGTTATATATTTTGGATACAGAACCACCAAACAAGACCAGTAAGCTAGCTGAAGCATATATATATATTATGATTATAAATATATATATATCTATCTATATATATATATCTATATATATATAATATATATATATATATTGGCATATGGTCAAGAAACACACGCTGGTTGTCATTCTCCTACCATGGAACAAAAAGGCCGAAGTGCAAAGTGCTAGTCTGGGCAATCAAACATGGTAATTGTCCTATTTAAATGCCCAATGGAGGATTTCCCATTGCCTTGCAAAAAACTCAAAACAATGTTCAGGCAAGCAAACATGAGGATGGATATGTTTGTTCCTAAAATCTCCAGCTTTGTGGCGTGGCCGCCCTGTAAACGCATTCGGGGTGGGGTGGGGTGGGGGGGGCTAATAACGTCCGGTGGGGTGGCGGGGGAAGGTGTGATAACGTTCTTGTTTCTACGCTATTGATGCTACACTCTTACTTGTTGAAGTAACTTCTAACACGCCCCCAAGGGGGGGCGGTGGGTGGAGGTTACCCAGGGCACGGTGTGCCCTGATGACAAAACAACATGCCGCAGACGGCTCTTGGCGCGCGTTTACGTTACGACCGGCCGTTGTTGGTTACTCTCCACACTCACTCTAAGTCAAAATAAAGCACTTGTCCTCTTGGAGTTGCTTTGCTTTCCGAGACAACCAATTCCGCCGCATTTCCAGTTGATGGCTGAAATGTGTGACCCCCAGGTATATGCTGATTTATTTCAACCAATCTAACTCACTAATTATTGTACGTTACAAAAACACACACACAGACACACACCATGATGTATATTGACAGAGAAATAAACCAATTTACATCAACTTACCTATATATCGGAGATTAACCAATGGGATCTTCGCGTTTACCACGAACACCAAGAATTCCACAAACCAAGACTTGGAAACTCAAAACCCTCCATTTTTCTTCGCTGAAAAATCACAATTTTGCGTTGTTTGTTTCGCTGCTTGTTTTGGTTTGAGTTGGTCACAGTGAGCACAAGTCCGTGAAGATAAGACGACTTCACATCCACACTTTTATTTTTATATGGTTTATACACCCGAAGAAATTAATATTTCGCTGGCTGTGGAAATGTGCACTTTGTTTCTGTTGATGATGTGTTCTGTTCATTCAGCTTTTATCAAACTGTGTCTCACACATGCTCCGCTCCTTGAAAAAGACTTGCAGTGAAGATACACTTTACCTACAACATAGGAGCATTCTCTTCAAGCAAGTTCAATGCTATTTCATCAAGATGCAGAAATCCCTTTTGAAGTGTGTTGTGTTTCAAAATTTGGCAGTTGCTAAAAGCCCAAGACAACCGCAAACCACAACGACAACCGCAAGATTTTTATCACCCCCAGGGTGCCAAAATGCACTTGGGTGCGCAGTTGTTTTTCTCAGCGTTGTCTGATATTTTGTGACAATATCTGCTGTGGTGATATGTTTGCCAGTCACGTTCTCATGATTCTAATGTGAAACTTATGGAAATTTAAGCACAGGTGCCCTGTTCTGTACCTTTGCTGGCAAGAATCCACCTTCTTTCTTCATGAGATAGACACTTAACTTGTTATTCATTCTGAATGGAACGGAGATGAAAAGAACATATACCATTACACATTTCTCTTGTGTTGTATAGTTTTGGTTTAAAATGTATTCGAATACAAACCCAGAGATGAATCTATGCAGAAAACATGTGTATACATATGTATATTCGATGTTCTGTATATAATGATAAATTATTTAAAGTATGCTTCAAACATATTTGATGTAGACAATAAATTACATCTTTGGACATCCCAAACGGAACAAACCGTAGCAACAATGACTAGTCATGTAACCTGTTGTGGGGTCAATGAGATTGCAATATCTATCTGGGCAAACTCTCATTCACAAATGTGGCATTCATCATGAAACATTGAGAAAATTCCCTGGAAAATTCCTAAGCATTCCAGTGAGGTTGCAGTGAGCTTGTTATAATTTACCCAAATCCAAACGAACCGATGGGCAATTCTGCGTCCATCCACCGGGGTTTGATTCATGTTCTGAGTACATGTCTGTAAACAAACGAAAAAAAAAGGTAAAACGAGTGCAAGACCCATCAAAATAGATTTTACGAATATCTTGATTTCTGCCGTGTATCTCCACTCAAGAATCAGAAACTTTCTTAATTTGGCACAACATGTTGCACTTGAAACTACTTCCGACAACATGTGTGGCGGTCGGGGAAAAACATGGCAACACGGCAACTTCACCAATTTCGAGCAAAACGACCTAGAAACCAAACCAACCTTTTGTTGGTTGTTTGGGGGTCCAGGTATATAAATATATATATATATATATACGTAATTATATAAATATCATTCACAGGAATAATAATCATTATTAGTATTTTAAATACTAATGAACAATTCCTAAACCATTAAATTAAACATTTGAAATGTCCAATGGCAGCTTAAATTCCCAAAAAATCAAAGCCATTTCCCGGAAATTTATCCAGGAGCCATTTCCCGGAAATTTATCCAGGAGCAATTTATTTCCCGGATTTATCCAGGTGTCGCAGGGTGATTTCACGTCACGTTTCGTTGCATAAACTGGCGTACGCTTCTTGCCTTGCGACCTGACAGCAACAACATTCGGGAAATGGGACTAGGAATCTCCAGTATATATACCTATATGTTGCATTTAAATGATTTTCATGTATGCGTTGCCAATCTTAGATACCCTGCAAAAAAAAAATGCTGGTTAGCCCATTGATACCAAAAGACTAAAGGATTAAAGTATCCATCTAAGATTGCCCTAGTATGTATTATGAATATGGGAAAATGGTGATATAACCAGCAATGTCACGGGATATGGTCTAGTTGGTTGAGATCTATAACCAACTATATTATGATATACGGGTCTCTCTGATGGAGTATACCTCAAAATGGCTATTGAAAAGTAGGGAAATTGATCAGTTGATCCAATGGATTCGGGAGTGACTGAAAGTGGTGTCACCGTCTTTTGGTGTTTTTGACAGCTCGGCTTACAAAAAAATGTGGTACATATGGACCTACAAGACTTGTCATTTTAGAACCATCAATTTCACGGGACCTTTTGAGGCATAGATAGTACATGATAAAACTATTTTGAGCCAAGCCCGGCTGGGAAATGTTCAACAGTTTCAACTGCCCTACGATATCTAAAAGGAAAGAGTCATACTTCCCAAAATGAAGGTTCAAATTTCAAATTCAACAGATTGGTTTAAGGATAATATACACGAAACCATGGATCGCCCTCAAGTCAGGGGAAAGCATAGGTGAACTCTTGTTTTTTGGAGTCTTTTCTCAAAACAAGCCGAACAAGCCACAGTTATGGCCCAACTAACAGCTATAATTTATAATCAGGATATAACCTTATTTATATAGTTATAATCAGTTATAATCAGTTACTCCAACAGTTCGGGATTATTTCATGAGATATAACCTCATAGTTATAGGAGTCAGTTCATACCAGTTTTAACTGTTAGGCCAGGGCCTGCAGTTGGGAAGATGAAGACGAAACGCCGACATGTCAGATGTCGCCAGGCTATCCATCACCCGCAATGAACCCAAATCTTAGCGACCCAAAATAACCATAAGTTGGTCGCTGATTTTCAGACAAAACATGACATGTCGCAATTTCTTGAGAGGTTTAACCTGATACCCATGGCGGCCCCGCACCTTTCAATAACGCCGTCACCTGGGTGTTGAATCCCAAGGGTGGGACACTAAGGAAGCAAATTACCACCCCCGTCTTTGCAACAACTAGTCAGCAAACTACCCCTATTTTAGATGTCAGAATTGTTTCAAAGATGGTGTGTAGACCTTGTTTTTGTCATGCAAAACATCGTAAATGCATATAACAACAACTATAACAACTATAACAACTATAACAACTATAACTATAACAACAACAAACAACCAAACCATCATCGCATCATCCGTGGTTTTTATTTGTGGGATATTGCTAAATCCTCTTGTGTGTTGAATCCCATTCCACCGCGGTTTGTCACCATGAATCACCATGTCATGGCAATGAAATTCCCATTTTCAAATGTGTAAACCCGCACTCACATGTGCTATGTATGATTTGCCGAATCCTGAAAATTGCTAAACCTATATAGCTTTGCTATGTGTTTCGCGAAATCTTCAGAATGGTTAAACATGGTCAAACCATGTTAAACATGGTTAAACCATGTTAAACCTTTGCAATCTATAGGATACTAAAACTTCATTCTTAATCAAATCTACCCGGTTATTAAATCTCCCCGGTTTCAATTCGTTGAAATCACCGTGTTAATTAATTAACATAGTTAGATGAACCATCATTGAATAAATGAACTGGAGTGAGTAACTTGATTCATTACAGCTTACTCATGGATTGTCCTCATAAATGGCTTAAGTGTATTATATCCAGTGACCTCGCGATGCGATCCTGATGAATCCGAATCGTAAGCCACATCGAAGGCATTGCGACCTGCAGGAAATCCAGCCGGAAATCCATAGGAACATGAACCATAATTGCCACATCGAAGCCAGTGATTCTTTTTTGTGAAACCCATGGGGTTTGTCATGAACCATAAATGGAAAGACTGACAGACATCACTTAACTGGTACGTAACCGTGGAAAAGCAGGTCAAGAAAAATCACAGCAGAATGGTTTTGGCAGTGCTGATTTTCCCCCAGATGAATCAGTGGGGGTTGAACCATGATTTATATAGGACATTCACCTCAACAAATGGAATCCATTTCACCATGCATGTCATAACATTTCACCATCGAAATATGAAGCAATTTACAAGAAGGGGCCTACGGCCTACGAGCTTTGTAATTTTGACCGCAGTTGGATGGGTGAACATTGACCGCCAACTTACGAACGGGATCCTCTCTTTAAGAATCTGAGGTGAATTTCAGGTTGTGTTTTGAGGGCTAATCTGAAGATGGTTAATATGTATATGATGTATATATAGAGTACATTACATGGTGGCAATCATTGACATACACAACTGGGTGCTTCTTTAGGTGAATGAAGAATAGGTCGATAAACTGAACACGTGATTGTTGGACATATTCACATGATCCTGAAAATAAAGTAACTGTGGATCTTACAAATTTGATTAACACACCAGAAGCAGCTACCAGCATCAACATCAATATCAATGAAAGCATTCTCAAATACTTAATCAATGGCAAAACCCATGTCTGATGGGTTATAAGTTATAAGCCTCTTCCGCTTCCGCTTCTGTTTGGCTGTCATCAAACATGGAGAGCAATTGGGTTATTTCTGGTATAACCCTGCTGTGCGATGAGGATCCTACCATGAGTTGGGGGCTGGAAGACTACCTCCGAATCTTGGGAAATGATAAGCCACGGTGTCCGACCCTTGGTGTTGGAACCAAGCATAGGCTTGTTAACAGCCTGGAACTAACCATGAAATGACCGGAAAACCTACAACCAACCATTTTATATGGTTTTTGTTAACGTTTTTTCAATAGCGATTGATGACTCTTCCCCATGACAAGCCAGCGATGAAATCGAATGAATCTTGCCATCGGCCATTGGACTAACTGCACAGAACATATGGACGTATGACGGTGGACGGGTAAAAAAGGAACAACAAGAAACAACAATAAACACATCATCACTGTTGAAAGCTGCATTTATGTTGGTGAAAATAATGAAATCCAAATCGGTCATATTCAACCCATTTCGAATTCAAAGTGCAGAAAGCAGTCAGTTATAAGCCAGTTGTAAGCCCGTGAAAATGAAACCCCATTGAAAACCATATAGAAATAACTGAAACAACTACTATTTCGGGCTTTTGTTTCAGGCATTTTTCTTGATGAGTTGACCATTTTCCCATGGTTTTTCCCATAGTTTTCCCATAGTTTTCCCATGGCTGGGCCACCTCGGTCCGTCTCTTGTTGCACGTCGGCGCCGCGAGCCAACAGCACGCGGAGCATCTGCACATCGTTGGCTTCCTGGGATCGGTCAAAGCAAAAACAATCAGAAAATCAGTCGATTATGGCCCAACTAACACTGAAAAATTGGGATTATTTCATGAGATATAACATGATATAACCTTATAGTTATAGGAGTGATTATAGTTATAACTCATCCCAGTTATAACTGTTAGGCCAGGGCCGTAACTGTAGAAATTCTGGGGGTGGGAAGAATATATGGAAGAATTTTTCGCAACCGAACAACTGGGACACTTTCGACATGTTTTTTTTTGCGCATTTTTGGCATATAGATGTGTGATCACTTTGATAGACATGGGCATTGAATCTGAATTCACATGCATGATATATGACATAAACTGACAATCTGACATACATAGGTCGTTGATCCTCCTCAAATTCTGTTTTGACCTCACACTCACAAAGAACGCCTCGGGAACATCATCATCATCATCATCATCATCATCATCATCATCAGGGTAACGAATCACAGAAACTTACCGGAAAACGAACCACAATTCTTGGACCCTCAAGCCATACAGTAGAGGCCCCCTGGAGGAAGCATTAAAAATCTGGTATGGTATGGATCGTTTCACGATGATCGGTACCATGGATTGGAGTGTGGGTCAGGAAGGTCCCTGATCCGTACCCGGTCTTAGGACCAGCAGCAGTCTTTGCTTAACAAAAGCATATGGATCATGGGTATGGATCATGCAGAATCAGAAGTCATATGGATCAAGGTGTGGACCTGCCTCCTTGATCCATGGTATTTTGACTTGTACCTACATGGCTGTGCCTGAACATGGCTTTCTGTCGCAACATTTTGAGACCATGGTGGGGACTGCAATTCAACCCTCGGTGACCGAGCACAAATCATTCATGGCAAATGCCTCCCAAACAGACCTATTTTGGTTGAATCCCCAGCTACATTGACTCACTTTTTCGTCACCTCGAGTCACCTCGAGTCACCTCGCGTGCCCTAGACAATAGATGCAGCCAAAGTAGCCACAGCGACATGGATCGGATACATGACCTCCTTGACACGGACTTGTGCGAGACGGAATTGCAATGTCGGCAGTTGTCAAGTGATATTGTTACTGCTTGAGGACATTTCAGCAACTTGAAGATATATATATATGCATGGATCATCTAACAAAATATGAGGGTTTAACAGCAAATTGCTATACACCTGAGAATTTTATGTCGTGTGTAGTCAATAAACACGGTGGCAACTCATCAAGTATGTATACATATAGATTTGTGTATATGTATATATATATATATATATATATATACACGTATATATATATATATACCGATGTATCAATATACCATGTTCAATTGTTTTACTTCATGATCTATGACTATCTATGACAATCTATGATTATCTATGATTATTTATGATTCTCTATCCATCCGTTATCCATCCATCCGTCCGGCCGGTCCATCCATCCATAGTTAATGTATGCCCATACAGATACATATATATATAATTGCATATGTATATACACACACACACTCAGGTAATCAAACATTCTAATTGGAATTCTCTATAAATGGAGGTTTCAATCAGAAAATAATCTATATCTGGTGGATTTTCCTTGCCATATTTGGTTGCCAGATGATCGCCAAGGGTGGAACCAATGACTGTCAAAGTACAGGAATGCACCTCTCAGTGCATCCCAGGGCCGTAAACTGGCACTTAATGAGTAATCTGCTGGCGTAGTCGAAGCCGAAGGTTCCTTGGCTAAGTGGAACTGGACTCCTGGTCCTGGAAGACGTCGAAGAAGGCATTGGTCAAGATGCAGACGGGGCATCCGATCAGGCCCAATCCGAGCCCTGATTTCCCGACGGTGGATCCGTCATATTTTGCTGGTTCTATCCCGGAAATCTTTCCCAAATATCCATGCAAGATATAGTAACAGATCTACCTTTGAGACTCACAGTCTGTCAAGTATCCAACGGAAAAATAATAATGAAGCTGTTCTTGGAACAAAAAGCACAAATTCTTATTCGGTTTTGACCGATAGAACGATGGGTCGACCATATGTATGTATATACATTGACATGTATATATATATATATATACTGTGTATATAAAATTTATTGGGTACATGATACATGTATATATATATATATATACATATTTAAAAATATACAGTTCATACTTCATACTACATCTATATGGGTTTGTCTGAAAATAGTGTACTCCCAAATCCACTGGATCAAATATCATGTTCCCTATTTCTTAAAAGCAATTTTGAAGTATAGCCCATTTGCATACACACCCATGTAATACAGTTGGTTATATATCCCAATCAACCAAATTCGTCTATATCCCATGAAATTGCTGGTTGTATCACCATTTTCCCATACATATTCACAATAAATAGTGTAATTTGTATATAATATAAATATAAATATATATATATATATATATATATCTTTTTCAGACGTTATTTAGATGTGTCAAACCATGTTTCATTTCCAACATGTTCCAACCATGAGATGTTTCAAACAGTGTTTCATTTCCATGGAATGGCACCCTCCAGCAACTCTCCAGGCTCCTTCTTGGGCAAAGCAAAGTAATTGGTCCCCTGCCGCCTTACCCCGCGAGGCGCTGGCTGGTTGTTTCAGCCGAAAAGGGCCCAAACAACAAAAATTGATTGCTGAGGAAAAAAAATGGACATGTTGGAAACTAGTTTGAAACCATTGATTCTTCGACCATCAAACATGTGAACACATGTTTTACCTGTAGTTTTGCTCTCAATTCTGAGATAATGTAAGTGGTACCCTCTCGCAAGTCTGAATAAAACTTCAATGAGTAGATCCCCTTCGAAACAAAAAACAAAAACAAAAACTGATGGGGTTATCAGGTTGGTTCTTGACCTACTGGAATGTATTGTAAATTTCATGGGTTGTGAGTTGCCAAGTTAAGAGCCTCAGCAGCTATGGGCAGCCTATGGCAAAGATCGAACAGGAGAAGGATGGAGAAGGAAGAACATGTTTGGAAGGTTTGACCCAACAAACAAGAGGATTTTAACAATGAACCAAAGGGATTATATAATATTATATAATTATGCTTCCACTGCTAGTTGGAATAGTACAGAACAACAAAGGCGGCGCTCTACCTGATTACGGACACCCCTTGCAGATAAATATCACAACCGCAGGGGAAAATTGCTGTATTGCTGACATCCTCAGATGTCCCAAGATTGATTGTTAAGCTCAAACCCACGTTTCACCCTCATTTCTGGGAAATTTGATGTACCAGGCACCAAAATCGTTGGTTATAATTCTAAGATTTGTTGGTTCAAATACGTTCAAGTCCTATTGGATTTTTTCTCAAGAATATGTGTTATAAACCCAGTTTTTGGCATTCCTCACATCATCTATGCCAAGCCGCGGCTTGTTCACATCAATAAATTTGTGCTTTCGAAAGAAGTTCTCTAAGAGAATCTGGGCTGCAACGGCGGCAGCCACAACCCTTAAAATGATTTGGTACAAGGTGGTGCCGCAGTTCGGAATCGCGTTCAGTTGGTTTCAACTTAACATATCCAAACAACATCATTTGGGGTCAAGGCAGATATATCGAACTGGTTTTCATGGGCTTCAGAAACCAACAAAGATTATTTACTGGGGGCACCACCTTGTACGTGATGAGGCAAAACGAAACTTGATCCATGTTGATCCCTCATGAGTTTGAAAGCATGACAGTTCAAATGTGCTTCACTACCACAGGCAAATCAATCACCAACCCTAAAACCCTAACCTTCCAACCTACTTGCGGAGATTGGCAAGTGTTGACCTCACATGACCTCACATGACCTCACTATGATGAATTGAGGTTTGTTACCCGACAGGGAACTACAAAGATGCGGAGAATATTAGAAGTATATATATATATAACTAATACTGCTCGAAGATTTTGACTATACTGTTAGGAATATAACTAAGAGCACATGGAACTGGAACTGGAAAATGAAGCCTACATTTTGGATCATTTTGGCACGGCCATGACTGACCCATTGCTGCACGGCTTCAATTTGAATTCCTGAATCAGCACATATGTAAATATGTATATATATATATACATATATATATATAGATCACAACCAGTGGATAGTGACTATGTGTCTGAAATAGGCTAGCTATGGCGCCATGTTTCATGCTATTTCATCATATTCCCATTTTGGCCATGGGCTGCACCCTCGTGCACCGGGCAAAGCCGAATACGATCCTTTAGCGAATCAAAGAATCTCAAAGTCCACAAGCCCAAAATGGCTGAGCCATTTTAATCAACCAAAACAAACGTCCACCCGAATCAATAAACACTAGTTGATTGTGTACCCTCCGGTAATCAAACATGGCAATTGGAAATTCCCCGTAAATGGAGGTTTTAATGGGAATTCTGGATATCACAAATGGATATTTCACCATGCCATGTTGAATTAGTTAGGTGTAGCTGCAGACCAACCTAATCAAGGGTTGAAGACTAGTAGGATGAACCGCCATGTCTAGTATAGTTGATACCGCGGAGAAAAAAACAACACGCGAGATATGATATATCTATACAGTGTATATACAGTGTATACAGTGTATATATATATATATACTATATTGGTATCTCAAAATCCACCCGACAAAACCATAACAACTTCAATATGATCATGGTTTAGATCATAACTCATAACATTGATATTTATGGAAGTGTAATACTGATAATCCCATCTAAAACCATAATTATAATGTTTTAAAACTGGTAAAGGGCTACAACTGTGTTGGCATGTCCTTAAGTATTCCAATGACGTCGTCCCAATGGTGCCGCCCGACCTTATCTTGCTGTTTCCTCTTCCTTGGCTGCCAAGGAGGACAACAGGAACCTTAACCATGGAAATCCCCCGTTAAATCAGTGAACGTAAAAGAATGGTGCTGGAATATGAATCCCAACATTTGCCCATAGCCTTTTTATGACCCAGTTATGTAGGTAAATATACCAGCACCATGAAGCATAATATGGGCATGAACATCATCAATACCGGAGGGTGTCAAGTTGGATCAAGGCCCTCATCAACGGAGTCATCCAACCTTCTGGGCCCTAGGCCATTGACCGTTCCTCCGATTTGAGGCTTCCTGAAATGGGGGCTACATGGGGCTACCCCAATAGCTGGATGATTTATCATGGAAAATTTATTCACATGAATGATTTGGGGGTATACCCTTTTCAGGAAACCTCCATGGTCCATATATCATTTGAAGTTACCAGGTCGCTATGAAAACCGCATCTTTTTTCAAGCGCATTTCATATAACGTTCGGGATCCTGTTTGGGTATCCAATTGTATCCAGTCGCTTGAAACACCTCATGTCCGACTCCTGTCCCTCAGTCCGCAAAAAAGCACCTGGCAATAGGCATGACACCCCACTTAAAAGTAGCACTTCAGACTTGGACGAACCTCCACCGCTTTTCAATCCAGAATCCAATACATTGGGAAAATTCAGCAATGAACTCCAATTTCGGAGGCTCATTTTGAGAAACAAAATACACTGCGAGTGAGCCTCACTACTAGAAACTAATTGACTCTAGTAGCGATATTATATCATATGGCCGACGCATTTGCTGACATCTATTCTGACATCTTGGATCCATGGGTAGCACCACTATTATTGGGGTAACACGGAAGCTACAAGTTATGGCCGTAGAAACCAGTTCTTTTTATGGCTATAAATGGATATAGATGAATGTAGATGGGGTGATCATTCCAGTAAATGGGGTTATTTCACTGACTTATAACATCCTTTTATAACAGGTATTTTGGGCCATAAGCTGTTTACCTCCATCCCTGGTGAAAAAAATCGGCCCGGCCCAGCCCAGCTTCTGCCGTGCGATGGAGCCAAGAGTTGCCTCAGGGTCATCAAACTCCTCCTCTTCGACGTTGCCTGGGCAGAAAGGGGGCCGTCTGAGCCATCTAAGCCATTAATAAACAGATTTCCCCATCTCATTGTACTAATTAGTTGATAGGTTTTCCATGGTTTTCCTACTATGGATTAGATACAAATAACCAATATACGAGGTAGTATAACTCCGTGTAAGAGACAATCTACCAGTGTATTGTTCATGGTTAATTTCATTATAAAGTTAGATAATACTATAGATCATAGTTAGTCTAGTGAACTAATCCAACTTAGCTACTGCAAACTGGGAGACCACCTTGTAGAAATCCTAGTTGAGTAGTGAATCGATTCTGGCTATTGGGGTGGCCTTTTTCGGGATGAATCAGGACTGAGGAACGGTAATGACATGTGCTTTTGAAAATTCTGTCATGACTTAGTAATGACCATGGTTTGATCCTGGTATGAATAGCATTGAAAAACTTGAACCAGGTTTCATGAGGATTCGGGGATGACATCTCGACAATGAAATCTCCGTAGCGTAGCTAAGTTCTTCTGTTACTACAATTCACCCAAGTGTTTTATGGTTTTTTACCTCGTGACTTATGACAGAATTCCAGGAGAGTAGTTACCGGGACGAGGCTTTCTGATGGGTTTTGTTAATGGCGCTGTAGAGTACCTAGCAGCTTAGCACTGCCCCAAATCATACCATCAATACTCCGGCAGAATCTACTTGATTCCATGGTGCGGGAAAACTGCCAAAACATATGATTTGGCATTGCCAAAACTGTTGTATATGATGTCCTGTTACTACATATTACTACAACAAAGCATAACAACACCCTTTGGAGGTTGTATGGTATGGCAACCAACAGCAGTGTTGGCTACCCTAACATAACAACACCTGTCGTAACTACAGCATTATGAGACTTTGCCTGGCCGTTCTAAGTTACCCATCTGTTGGCGTCTCTCAGCTTCCCTCTTCTTTGATCCTTAAACTGGGCAAATGACTCTGACATACCAGCACTTAGAATTCCCAAATCAGACATACATAGTCATTTTGGGAATATTATTCAGAAATAAACACTATGCTTCTGAGATTTCTGAAGTCTATTTTTTCTACCATATAATTACTTAAAATCATTTAAAGTCTATACCAAAACTTCTATGAGTTTCCATGGATACTTATTTAAATTCTCTAAAATCATGGGGGGTATTTCACCATACGCGAACGCCAAAGGACACGAGTTCCACGAGTCCAAGGTGTTGAGGAGCCATCCTGGATTCTGGGGTGCATGAAACGTTGAAATTAGTTTTCTTTTCATGGTTTAAAACAAACAAAAAATCCGCTAAAACCAGGAAAACTGAAGATTGAAAAATGATTCAATCAACTCTCTTTTTTAAATAAATTTTCATGCTCTACAATCAAAAACGGTGGTTTTACCAACAAAATCCAACAAACACATAGATATTGATGATTCATGTTGGCTAAGTTGTTTTTTTCACCGAGGGCAAACGAAATGGACTGCATACATGAATGTTGAAAAAATATGTCTTAGGACTCAGGACACCTTACCCCTGTATGTCTTACTGGTTTTAGTCTAATATTTGATGTGTACACTGGCCCTTAGTGGGGCTGTAGTCCGACTCAACAATTAGGCCTAGGCGTAAACCAAGTTATAGAGGGGCCCATCCCCGACTCACATATTGATATCACCATTTCTTGTGCCGACACACTCTCTCTCTCTCTCTCTTTTCAAGGGCTATGTTAAGGAGTTCGACCTAAAAGGCTCATTTGGTTTCATTTACACGTCACTGATTAAAACATTACTCAAACATATTGAAATTATAAAGTTATTGGATAGATGATGATAAATGATTCAATGATCTATGTTAGATGAATGTTATATGTTAATACATTATATATCATACCGTATCATGTATATGTATATATATATATGATCATCAAGTCCTAAATTGTCCCGACGTTAAATGATCATTTTCCCTATGACTTCTTTTTTGTTTATCCCTATGTTTCTTTCTCAATGGACCCGGCCACTGCCGCGACTCCCCGACTCGCGCCTGGATCCGTGCTCGCTGGCTCAAAGGACGAACGAGGATCGGATTCACCTGAACGAAGTTACTTGGTGGATGGTTTTGGCTTAGAATACAACCAGGTTGTAAGTATTTAGTGAGATGGTACAACCAATTTTGCAAAATGTATGGGACAACCAATTTTGGTGAAATGGGTGGTAATTACTTGCAAGTATTACAACCAGGTTGTAAGCTATTGTAATTCTCTAAGTCAGCTGAGTTTTTAAATTCTTTAAAGGTACTGGAAGACCTACTTATACGAGTTGGTCACTTGTATGTTTTGTAACTTATTTTTGTGAATGTTCCCAAAAAAAATTGAACTTATATCCAACTTAGCAAAGTTAACTTTTTTGCATGTTCAAAACTTAGTCATTCAGTTTTCTTGTTTTTTGTCAATATTTGGTAACAGGATGTGTTTGGAACACATGTGAAAAATGAGTTGGACAGTAAATTCTGGAAACTATAGTAAATCGATAGGAACTGAAGAATGGCCCGCGCAATTTGTATACATATGTAAATAAATATACATATATACATATGTATATATATATGTCTGGGAAAATTAAGATAATTCACTAACCTGAATTAACGCCAGGGATGATTCCCCTTACTAAACATGATTCCAGTGAGGTCGCAGTGAGGTCGTTATAATTTACCCAGATATAATATATATATATATATGTACGTATGTATTGGGCCAAACACAGTGATTCACCATGGATGTGAACTTTTCAGGATCCAAATTGATTGTTCTGTCAACCTGGGCATGTTTCACAGCCTGGAAACAAAAAACAAAGTTAACAGTTAACAGATTGAAAGACAAAAAAAAAACAAGAACATAAATAGATTTTGGACAATTTGATAAACTGGTTGTTTAGGGTTAAATTTGGATGTATTTTCGGAATTCTTGAAGGATTTTAATGGAAGTTCCCCTCCCGGCCAGCCATGGCATGATGGCCCATTTCGAGAAAATTGCTGCCGCGACGCCAAACTTCTCTTCACCAACCTGCAAGGTGAAGTCGCTCTGGTTGGTGAAAGTTGTCATCCCATTTCGGTAGTAGGGATACCCCAGTTATGCATATTTTGATGGGGAAAATCTATGGGAAAATATGATGAGGATCCATGACAATCAATATTGTTTTTTTCCGAATATTTTCAGACAATGCTCTTCATCTCAAGCAACCATCTCCTGGAATCATATCATCTTGGCTGTGTATAGCTAAATATATATATATATATATA
>Ga0126342_10009459_pt1:0-15000 | contig 17471 bp, 10 predicted proteins | sample Cyp1metagenome_FD_92528 | JGI IMG/M metagenome (GOLD analysis project Ga0126342, IMG submission 92528) | Coral microbial communities from Lord Howe Island, Old Settlement Bay, Australia - Cyphastrea 1 metagenome | ecosystem: Host-associated > Invertebrates > Cnidaria > Coral ... | reverse complement strand
CTCGGAGGGTCTAAGTAGGTGTCGATATCTCACAAATATGGCACGTTTATTTAATGGAGAAAATGGTGGATTTACCACACTATGGCAATTGTGATGATATGCTTTGGGTTTTACTCCCATATCATTGCAATTTTGATTGGTAAATTGTCACTCTAGTGTGGAAAATGAGGTGTTCAACCAGGGGATGTGGGGCAAGCTATCCCAAGTGAAGCAAGCAATTGCAGCAAATGCAGCGAACGCAACAAGAACCGGATGAGTTTCAAAGCCAGCTAGCATCCCTAGTGTCGGAGCTTCATCACAGCATATTTATATATATAATACATGAACCAACCCGTCCAATTTCAGTCAGAGATCAAAAACGGTGAAATGATACGGATGTCGAGTCGCAAGCAAACCCCAATTCAAAGCTATCTTTGGAGGAGAAAAAAGAGATCAAAAATGAATCAACCCCATGTTTCTTGGATATGATCCGTGTTTCCCATGAAAGATCCCATGGTGTTGGGTAGTCAGGTAGTCCCCTCCAACTTTCCATCTGCCGCCACAAAAAATGCCACACCTGCTGCAAGAGGCCGGAGGCCACGATGTTCCCCACGGCCAAGCCGACAGAATGCCACAGCATCAGGGCCACCACATAGCCGAAGGAGTGGTGCTCTGAGGTCCAGTTCGTGATACCTGGCTCCGTTCAACGCCAGAAACCATGCTGAAAAATAGGGGGCGTACACATCTTTAAGTCTTTGGGACTCTCTCTGATTTTTTTTTGGGGGGGATAGGACTATAATTGGTGAAGTTGGTAAACATCACTAGGTTAACTGTTGGCTTTATGGGGAGTGCAACCTTAGTTCGATGGGGTGATAATCCACGGGGCCACCGTTCATAACCTGCCGGACAAAGATGTGAAACGCACACCGTATAAGGGAAGTGACCAAGAAAAATCGGATGTGCAGCCTGTATCCAATGGTACAAAACCCAAGATCACCAACAAAACGTGACGTTTTGGTGGTGTATAGCCTTCAAACCCACTGGTAAATCAAGACTGGGATCTCCAAATGGCGGACGTCGCCAAAATGGCCGATGAGGGAAGCATACCGACTAAGTTGTGGACTAAGTTGTGCTCACCAGTTGCAATCCAAAACATCTGAAATTTGCTAAGATGAAAAGAAGTATGTATATATGTATATATATATATATATTCACATATATATATATATACATATACAGAGTTTGGCCTCAACCAAAATCAAAACCACAAAAGCCTCACACATGATTTCGGACAGTGACGCTACAAATTCCGCGCTCCGAAGCGGCCCCCGGTTCAGTCGCCGGGTCGACCACTGATCCATTGGAATTGGGGGAGACCATTTTTCAGACCCAGTCGCCGGCTTGCTCGCCGGGTACTTTCCAAGTATGGCAACCCAAAAAAATCATTGAAACATGTTTTTTTTCTTGATGTATAGAGTTATATAGATATTGAAACATATTTCTAGGATGTATATAGATATTGAAACATATTTCTAGGATGTATATAGATATTGAAACATACTTCTAGGATGTATAATGATGTATTTCTAGGTTATATATAAATGAATATATGATATATGTTTCAATTTCCAGATGTACTCAAAACGATCTGTTGGGCTTCCATGGTCCCCCTGAGGTCCCCCTGAGGTGCCCCTGAGGTCCCCCCACCCATGGCCGCCACCGTGGCAGCACCACGATCGAAGTGTACCAATGCCACGGCGGTGACCCACCAACTCCTGAGACTGCCGTTGTGGTTGTCCTGTCGTTGTGGTGGGTTTCAACCTACCATTGGTTGGTAATATACTGTTAATATTAATGGTTATTATATGGTTAATAATGGTTATTATATGGTTATTATATGGTTAATATTAATGGTTGATATATGGCTAATATTAATGGTTACCCTCTGGTTATTTAACATAGCCATGGTATAGATGGCCCATTGAAATAGAGGTTTACCTCTTAAAACTGGTGATGTTCCATGGCTATGTCAAATAACCAGAGGGTAATATTAATGGTTATTAAATTATATGGTTAATGATTGTTAATAATAATCTGGTTGGTGGTTGACCTACCCCTCTGAAAAATATGACGAATCGTCAGTTGGGATGATGAAATTCCCAATATGATGGGAAAATAAAATTCCATGGTTCCAAACCACCAACCAGTTGTTGTTGTGGTCGTTGTGGTTACTGTTGGTTGTTTCTTGGTTTTTGAGTGCTGTTTGCTGGTTGTCATTTATCGTTTTTTGTTTCTTGTTTGTTGCTTGTTGGTTGTTGTCGTTTGTCGTGTTTTGTTGTTGATTGATTGGTGGCATTTCTTTATAGTTGATTTTGTCGATGCTGATTCTTGGGGCTGCCGAACAAAAGCTTCCCAGGGGTTCTCCTTAATATTCCCGTTTCACAATCATATGACTATTACCGTAAACAAACCTCATGAGCGACCCCAAAATGAATAGGGCCAGTACTGAAACGCGATTTCTATGCTTGGGCATATTTGATGTAATTAATGATTATTTGGAAGAGCTTTCCTTCCCCAACAAGTTTCGGAATACTTCAAACGAGTTCACTAGTGATCAGCGCTACTCACCAACGACGTTTCCAGCTCAAGATTCTCTCAATGGAAGTCTACAAGGGTACCCGGTACCCCCAACAAAAGGGGCGCCATAAGGCCCCGGCATGGTTGGATAGTTAATAGTGGTCCAGCTCAGCCAATGCTTAACTGGTGGTTTGGGGTGGTGATTTAGAATTGAGGAGATGCTCCAGTCGGTGAGAATCCCCTTCACAGGGAAACCGGGGTTCCAAACCACCAACCCAAACCACCAGCTAATGTCAACCCCAGATTACTACACCGATCTACACCGTAACCACAAATGGGTTGGATTACCATAAATGGGGGGGGGGGTTACCCAAAAATAGTTCACAAACTACTCCATATATTCTTAAAATTGGTACCCGCCCCCTCAGTAAACTGTGGGTCCATTCATCCGGAGTTCACATTCAAGGTCCAGCTGATGATTTGCCGAATATCCAGACTTCTGGGGGTGAAAGCCCCATTGTTGCCGGTTGAATCACCGTGGCTGTGCTCATAAAGATCCATTCTGAGGGTTGCTCCCAACATTCCGGGGGGGTTGCTCCCACATTGGCAACTTGGCAAAGCCAAATCACCCATTCCCCTCCCTTTAAGTTACCCACATTGCAACCTACTTGGTGCTTCATCTCGGTTAGCTAAACCCCTATAACTTGACACTGCCCCTACCTCTTCAGTAACTGGGGTTATAGAGCTATAACTCCCCTTGCGATTCGTGGGAGCCACCAAGTACACACTGATGGCGAAACTTTCGGTGCTTCAGGACATGTTGAACACAAACGACGGATTGACCCTGGGATTCACCAGCAATGACCAAGAATCATGAGAAATGCCATGAAAAATGGATGTGTTCACTATTTTAGTGTGGTAAATTTACTTCTTTCTAATGTGGTAAACCCAATGCCATAGATGATCCCATTCACCAACCATGACTGGGGGGTCATGATAAAAATCATCCCAGAAATTTCGGGGTATACCGTACGGTATACCAATAACAAAGCCATTTCTTGGGATGGTTTATGCAGTTTACCACCCCAAGATTTGGGTGATAAACGTTTGATTTGATACCCTCTGGTAATTTAACAGTTTGCGAACTTGAAAATGGCCATAGAAATAGTGGATTTTCCCATTGAACATGGTGATTTTCCATAGCTATGTTAGTTTACCAGAGGGTAAACCATCCCAAGCCAATTAATCCCAATACATCCCAGGACTCAGCGTGTATCGTCTGGCTCCCGTCAGGCTCGAGGAGGAGCCGTTGGCGATGCGCGGGTCCACCAGGGGGTCACGCTCAAAGAACAGCATGGCGGTGAAGGTGGGGACAGGATGGCGGCTTCTCGGAAGGCATGGTGGTGTTTTTGGCTTGATGTACCATGTCGTAAGACGTAATACATGCCGTGTATTTCACATAATTCTATAAATTATATATGATACATATATGCATTTATATATATATACCATGAGATGTATCTATACAGACATATACAGACTGTGCACTTAAGTGTGAATTGAAGGTTGAAGGGCTAGGAAAGTGTGTAAGTGTTGTTGCAAATCGGTGAAGGGGAGACAGCTTGAGCCCGACCACCTGCAGCGGTTCGCCAGGTTTAGATCACGGCGACCCCCCGCACCACCCAAAAACAATGGCTTTCGAGGTACAGAAACCCATCTAAAATCTGAAATCATCTCAAACAATCTGAAATCAGAAATCTGACATCTAAAAACTGAGGACAGAAAAATAAATCCGAAAATAGGGATCGATTATTGCATGTTTGCTTTCTGTGAACCTTTTCCATCACAAGTTTACATTCTGCACTTATGGTGGCCGTTTATTATGTTTGATTATGACAACCCTCGATATACACGTTGGGTGGTATCACCCCCGAACTAATCATCAACCAGCCATCATTCATCAACATTCATCAACTATATCCCCGTCTTTTGATCTTTAAAACCCCTATGAATGATGGTTAAATAATGTCAACCCTGGATTAATAAACCCCAAACGGCCGTTTAATTGGGAGGGTATTATTTTTCAGTATTAGATGAAATGACTATTTTTTTGGAGTACCCCCCTCATTAATTTAATAAACCATGGTTTATGAATCCGGGGTTGACATTATGTTCAAATGGCTTATAATTCTCATCAACCACCAGGGTCACCAGGGATTTAAGCGGACGAAAACCCCGAGCCACGGGCCGACGCCTACGGAGCTCTTGCTGATGCTGCGGGCCGACAGAGGGACGAGGCTCTTGCTGCCCGTCCTGGTGCAGTTTGCGAACTGGAAAATCAACATGTTGAATGGCTAATTTAACGAAAATTGTCATTTTCAATAGCAAACTGTAACAAATTACCATCAACGATTTCTATGGTCATGGCTTCAATAGCACGCTGTAACAAATTACCAGAGGGTAGCTAGTAATCTCTGAACTTCCAACTTTTCTTTGTTTGCGAGATGATTTGCCCAAGTTGCTAAGCCAGTTGCAAAAACCAGAGATCATTAAAAACTACTGTGGAAACCTGGTAAGCCAACAAAATGGTGATGGGTTTCTCCCCCTTTTCATGGATAAAGACGGATAAGCTGCTGTAACTTGGAGGGGGTTATAAATAAATATATATATACATATATATATATACATATATATATACATATATATATATATACATATATATATATACAGCGACGGACATATACTTAGAACATCATTTTCCAAAATATCTGAACCTTTTCTTAGAACATCAAAATTACCCTATACTTAGAACATCAAAATATTTCTAAGTACTAAGAACATCAAAAAAAACATATACTTAGAACATTTCGTTTGATTTTTGCATACTTAGAACATTAAAAACACATATACTTAGAACATTTCCAGTTACTTTGGTAAATCTGCATATATACACACAAATGCCTTGGTGAACACCATACTTAGAACACTTTCTCCCCTCACTGCTGCAGAAAAGCATTATAAACCTTCTCTTCGGGAACAATATCCCAAGCAGTCTTTGCTGCAATGGGAAAGGTCTCTAGTCATTTGTGGGTTTCCTACAGGGGGTAGTCAAAAAGCATAGGTTTCAATACTAAAATATATAGTATTATATAGTGTATATAGATAATTAGTGACGGACTTGCACTTCGAACACACACACACATATATATATATATATATATATATATGGTTCCCATTGGTTCCCCACTGGGATGTTCTAAGTATAGGTTTTGAAATGTTCTAAGTATAGGTTTTGGGTATGTTCTAAGTACCGATTTTTACATCCCCTACTTAGAACATCCCAGCTGTGCGGTTTTTTTTTCCAAAGTATGTTCTAAGTACAAGCCCGTCGCTATACATATATATATATACAATCTCCATTTCCATCTTTGACAAAACTGCCCAAAAAGGCGAAATATCACCAACTACGAGCTCTGCATGTCTCCAAACTCCTTGAGTTTTCGTTTGGGACAAGCCGTGGTGGAAGCTGGTTCGGTCCTGCCAGTCTCACCTGCAGGTTGGAAATGTGGTACCGCTTGGCCACCCAAAAGAAGTTCTTCAATATATAAGTTCATTGCATTTCTGGTTGGTGGTATACCTACCCCTCTGAAAAATATGAGTTCGTCAGTTGGGATTGTTATTCCCAACATATGGAACAATAAAAATAGTTCCAAACCACCAACCAGATTTAGATGCATTTAGCCTGCAATGGACCTATGGCTACATCAACCCCACCTTGGTGCAGCAACCGCGGCAAGTGCATCTCATCGCAAGGTGCCGAGCAGCGTCGCGCCATGTGCCACAGGGATTTCCACGCCAAGACTTTCTGCTGTTCAATCCTCCCAAACATGGAAAATCCACCCATTTTTAATAGGTAAACCATCTATAAATGGGCCATCTATACCATGGCGAAGTGTTAGTCATAACCAGATGGTAGATCATCTTGGGATTGGGATCTCCCTCTTTTTGCCTGGTCTGGAGTATATAGAGATCAAACGGCATTGTCCTTGAAACGACGCTGAAAGAACGGCACCGAATCACCGGTGCCGAACGGCCACGAATCACCGCGCCGGCTTGAGAGGCAACCGCGGCACGTGGCATGGCGGCATGGCAGGAGACGGCGGTAATGGTCCACTCGGAAACCGCCAACCAGTCGTGGCGGTGGTAGTATGGAGGTAATTCCCAATGATCTTTGAATATCTTTGATATATCTTGATATCAATGTCCAACGAATGCCTTCATGACTGGCTTCATGATGACATCATAGCATCAGCTCAGATCTTCAGGGTGGTAAAATGGATGGCCAAACGTGCCACTCCTGGGGCCGATTCATCCCACAAAACTACGAGAGAGACGGGGAAAGAATTTGCATGAAACGTTGATTACACCATCATATCCCAAATACATTTCTATTACATCCCACTATACCACTGCTGTTGGTTAAATCATGTTAAATCCCCATTCTTGATGATCAAACCCGCATGATTCTCAGACCAAACCGCCACAGGCGGCCTCTTCCTCTCCCGGTCCATCGCCACATCTTCTGCAACCAGACAGCTGGATGTACGACCTCTGGATGGAGCTTGTTTCAATGAAACTCAGAGAACTGGATTTTAGACCAAGACATTTTCTTCCAAACTCTGCGGTTCAACCAAGCACTTCATCCGGCCCAGGGGGATGGCCATTGTCACTGGGCGTTGCGGGCTGACTGGCGCAAGTTCCAATGAACTTCTCATGAAGAGCTCCCTCGTAAGTGACTTTACCTCGGGCTGTCCCAAAAATGGGACCGGCTTGACACGCCCAAGGTATTTGATACTCTCATGCCCAAAACGCCCATAAAAACTCCCTTTATCGACCTTAAACTTTGAATAACTTTGATACTCATTTTGTTCATCACATCTGAAATCTGATCCGGTTAAATCGTAGTCACCAGGTCAAGCCGGTCACAGTTCATGGCCTGGCTTCAAGGCCAGTTTCGTTCCCCAGGTCTCGTGCATCCTGTTACTACTTACCCATTAAAAATGGTGTTATTACTGCGTAAACCCACAGAATATTCCCCAACATCACCATAAATGGGTGGTAAGTGACTAACTGCTAAAACACATGAAGTCTTTTTGTTTAAAGATGTTTAAAGGGTTTATCACACGTCTTATTCTTGTGACCCGTAAACATTAAAAGAACCCTCCGAAATCGATGGCGTTGGGCTCCCATGCCCAGCTGGGGATGCATGTAGTTCACACGAAGAAAAGCCTCTAGGGATGGATGGATCACCCAACTCCCCGACTCCACAACTCAAAGTCACGTTCTTTGACCCTGAAAATCGCAGAACATCGCTTCATTTTAGTGGAAACTCATCTTCCCCGACCCATGGTAGGGGTCTATGTTATAGGGATGGTATAAAGTTGGTAAATTCACGGCATCTTGGTGCAGGACCAATTGTTGATCAATTTGGGCGCGGTTGACCATTGGGTTTGCCACAGTCTTTGCCATTTGGTATCCACAAACAGTGAGTAAACTGAAATTGGACAACTCGAGATTCAAGACATATTATGAGAGATGTATAGAGAAAGCAACCGAAAAAATGTTGCTTTTTGGAGGTCTCAAATTTGAACCCACATCCATGACACGAATAAGTCCGAATAAGGGTTGTGTGAATCACCCACTTGGGGCCCATGAATCACCTTCTATTGTTCAATGGGGATGCCCCACAATAACACACCTGGGGAACTGATGACCATGGTATGGAGCGGGGTACCCAAGTCTGGGACAAACATGTGTGGTGGCCTGTACTCCCCTTGGTTTTCCAATCAAGTGGCCCCTTCGTCGATATTGAGCAACTCTTTGGTTACATCTTGCGACCTCAGCAGTTGGAACGTGGATGCGGGGGGCATCTGCGGGCCTGCTGAGTCAGCACCTTGGCCACTTGGCCAAAGAAAACATGGCCCTACGGTAGCCCTTTTATTAATGTGGTAAACCCAGTCCCAAATAAGAAACCATCCCAATTTTGCTAGAAATAGATCCAGAAATAGGTCGTAAGTAGTAGTCCAAAATTGGAGGTTTATGGCACTGGGTTTGCCAGATGAATCACTACCCATCAGATTTAATCACTGTTCATCAGAATTAATCACTAGAACTAGATCCAGAAATAGCTTTCTGCTGTTGCGAAGAATCTACAAATGCCGGGTTTTTCACATCTACTGTATGAGTCATTTGTGTAAACTTTTACGGGAGGCTTTCGTTTCACATAGTAGTATCTCATGAATACCATTGCTATCATTATGAACCACCATGAAAATATCACTGTTAACAGCTATTTTCATCACCACTACCCTCTGGTAAACTAACATAACTATGGAAAATCACCATGTTCAATGGGTAAATCCACTATTTCTATGGCCATTTTCAATAGCAAACTGTTAAATTACCAGAGGGTTATTCAATCATTCATCACCACCAATCACTATGAAAAATCACTGGATAGACGGATAGATCAGGGTCCCGGAGGATAACAACTGCCATGGCCATGTAGGGAGTCCTTTTTGAAAATCACGGTTCAATCACCATGAAAACAGCTATTTTCATCACCATTCACCATGAATGAAAAATCATGAAAATTACTGCTCGGTGGTTGACCTACCCCTCTGAAAACTATGAGTTCGTCAGTTGGGATTATTAGTCCCAACATATGGAAAATATGGAAAAATAAAATGCATGTTTCAAACCACCAACCAGATTACCACAAATCAATATAAATCACGATCATCATTTGGCCATGGATATTTTTCACTGACAAGAAAAGTTCTTGATACCCTCTGGTTATGACATTCACCGTTCGCCATGGGCTTCGCCATGGCCCTAATCAAAATAGATGATATTTTCCCATTAAATTAAAACCTCCATTTCTGGTTGGGATGATCCAGCCAGCTATGTTAGTCATAACCAGATGGTAATCCCATGGGATCAACCCTGCGAGGTTTCCGCACGTGGCTTCCGGAACTGGGCCTGGGCCAGGAACTGCACCTGCGTCCCGAAAGGATGGGAATGTCATCTATGGATAGATCTGATAGATGGTAGATATATGTGAAAATGCTGGAATGTTGGATTTTCGATATCCTAATATTTTTTCTTGAGATATCATCTATAACATCATCTATGCATCTATGAGTTGGGATATCTCTACATTTAAATGGGAGATATATCTAAGGGAATATGTATATATATATATGTATGTCTATGTATGTGTGTTTCTCATCCAATGTATCCATTCAAGTAAATATTATATATATATATATGTGTGTGTACGTGGGAATATCATATCACACCATATCATCTATAAATATCATATGACTCATATGACCTATACAAGTTGGATGTATGGTATATAGATATATCCGAGATTGGTTTTAGAAACCAGCTTGTAAGTGAGGTTCGGACATTGCACCCTCTGATAATTCAACAGTTTGCTGCTATGGCAAAAACACAAGTTTGGGAAATCATCTATAAATGAAGGATTTTCCAAAGCCATGTTATATTACAGGAGTGTAACCATAGATAAGGGATGATATTTCTGGCGTTCTTTTAAAAGGTATACGGTATAACATGTTATAAACCAATTTCATCATGGATATGTGTGGGATATTGCTGAGTGATATGGCCATACTGCTGGTTTAACCCTTTAACATGTTCCTATGGTAAGTTTAAACGTATATGTACGACATCGGCAACCCACGCTTTCCTCCAGAAATGACCTATGTGGAATTCACTCGGATGGTATGTGGAACTTAAGCCAAAACATGGTGGTTTTGGGCATTCCAATGTGGAATGCCATCATGTCAACGGATTGATTTCAAGGGAAAATTGTTTTTAAAGAAACAGGGAAACCTAAGGTTTCTCCAAACGTCCAGGTTTCCAAATGGTGGAATTTTGCCTGAAAAAGTGCCATTTGGAGCATCCAACCCTTCCCCCCGGGGAAGAGGCAAAAAAGTTCAGATCACAGTCCTACAGCACAGATGATATCATAACTGGTTGGTGGTTTCAACCAACCCCTCTGAAAAATGATGGAGTGAAAGTCAGTTGGGATGATGAAATTCCCAACTGAATGGAAAAAATGAAATTCATGTTCTAAACCACCAACCAGATATGGTATCATAAAATACTGCACGTATAATATCATATAGTCATAACTTACCCCACAAACATGCAACCAAAAAAATACTGGAAACCCTACAGGTTGATATGACATCTGTTCTTTGTAGGGGTCGATCTTTTTGATGAGCCTTTGGACTCTTCCTTCTCATCGGCACTCTCCTGGCTGTCTCATCCAGGGCGTGATCAAGAGTGGGCCTTTTGAAACTTTGGCAGCCAGAAGTCACTTTTCACCATACTTAATCTTAGATCATCTTAGACAGTATATTCATTTATATACCCTAGTTACCCTAGTTATGCTAGTTAGAACCCCGGCTAGAACCCCCAGCTGCAGTTTCACACTGAAAAACAGATGTAAAATGAGTCAAACTGCCAGGGGCCTACTCTTGTACCAAGCTTCAGATTCCCTCCCTGCAATACCACAAGTGGCTTTGGAAACTGTTCATGCTTAATTCCTTCCCTGAAGGACTCAGGAGTGATGTCACCAAGGCTTCTACTCTGCCTTCACCAGTGAGCGGGTCACACCCGTTGGCTACTCCTCCACCAACTTCAGGGATCCAAAATAGCCCCACTAATTACACGAATTGACAACCTCTTAAATTTCTCAATCCCAGAAGTCCTCTTCACTATCTTCATCCTTCATGCCTGGAATGCCAGGATCCGAACAGATATTGAATTCTTGCAGGCTTAGCTCACGTGCCATCCTATCACGCCCAAAATTCATCAAAATTCAACATGGTACCAAAAAACACACGATTTCCAACAGAAACCCAAAAAAAAACAAACTGACCAAAAAAGTCCTTTCTCTCTCCGCGTTTGTTTTGACGGAGTTAGCTGCCATGCCATCCGTAAACCAGGATGCAGGACACGATCAATGCTCTGAAGAATCACTATAGTCCTTTGGATGCATGGTTGGGACAAGGCAGGAGACCCAGGGCTGCCGCCTTTGGCTGCAGACATCATGGCCATTCCCATGGCGGCCATCCCCATGGGATTCATCCTGGCGCCAGATACCAATAGGATCAATAGGTTGGGTCCTCCTATGTAGAGGATAAAACCTCAAGCGGCAGCACTTAAACAGGCCGGAAAAGTCATAGGGTTCATGCCCCCCATCATGTCCATCATAGCGTTCATCATGCCACACCCACTGCAACTGCCACTGCAACCCCCACCGCAACCGCCACAGCCACCACAGCCGCAACCGCTGCAGCCGCCGCAGCCACCACAGCCACAGCCGCAGCCGCAACCGCAACCGCCACAGCCGCCACAGCTGCCACAGCCACCGCAGCCACCGCAGCCGCAACCGCAGCCACAGCCGCCACAGCCACAGCCGCCACAACCACAGCCACAGCCACCGCAGCCGCCACAGCCGCAGCAACCACAGCCACCACAGCCACAGCCGCCGCAACCGCCACAGCCACCACAGCCGCAACCTCCACAGCCACCACAGCCGCAGCCGCCACAGCCGCCGCACCCACCACCCCCGCAACCACAGCCGCAACCGCCACAGCCACAGCCACCACAGCCACCACAGCCGCCACAGCCGCAGCAGCCACACCCACCACAGCCACCACAGCCACCACAGCCACAGCCGCCACAGCCACAGCCGCCACAGCCGCCACAGCCACCAAAGCAGCCACAGCCACAACTGTCACAGCACCCACAGCCATAGCCGCTGCAACCTTAGCTTTTCGCTCTGCTGTTCAGAAGCCGCTTCGGATCGAGCCCTGCCAGCTTCATTTCTCGAAGAATTGCAAACATATATGCGAAAGGGCCGCTCAATGTCTAGCGAGGAATAGTTGTAGAACTTTGTAGGGTGGATTGTGGGCAAGTTGCCTATTATTATTTGAGGATCAGAATAGGACTGCGGCTGAACCATGCTGACCCAATGGTCCTTATGAATCGTCAGATTCTACCGCATCACCCTCATCTGGCAGCTACGGCCGAGGTCACAACCACCAGCTTCGCTACTTGTGATGCTGCCTAAGCCATAAATGCAAATGTCACTCGCGCAGATAGCAGTGGGTCTTTGTGAGTATTTAATATGTAAAATTATGTCTGAGTTTGAGCGTGTGTGTTTGCGTGTCTTTATTCGCTCATAGACTTAGTCACTTAGTCAATTCAGATCCGTAATTTGACCTGTGCATACCTGTATTTTCAGACCTGCATCTCAGAAGAAATACGGAGGACTTTTTCTGGAAGGAACTCAGGCCGCGCACCTGACTCTGTTCTTGCCGGACCCGCCTCGGGACCAGGGACACACGTGTTCTACCGAAGGGGTGAGCGAAAAATACCCCGTGGGACCCATCTCATTCTACTAGTTGGTTGATAGCTTTCCCATGGAAAAATACTCCCCAATATAAACAATAACCATGGTAGTATAGCACCCAAGGGCGTAACCAATCAACACATTGTTACTGGGTCGCTCCCACGCGCCGTTGGGCCGCTGCTGCTTTGGCTGCGGTCATTTCTTGGGTCGATCTGCGGGCACAAGGGTTGCTCCCAACCAGCTAGAAGGGGGGAAATGTTGTTTAAATATAGAGGTACTGGTTGGTGGTTTCAACCCCTGTGAAAAATATGAGTTCGTCAGTTGGGATGATGACATTCCCAACTGAATGGAAAATAAAATTCATGTTCCAAACCACCAACCAGGGTAAAACGATCCCCCTAGCTCAGCGATATTTAATGGGTTCCAACCATGGACGGCCTCATGGACGACGCTTCTGAAGGACTGCTGACATACAGTTAGGTTTAAGCCAATGACCCATAGCTTGATATCCTTGCAGTTGACCAATGGGCTCTTACCCCACCTATACCCACTGGTAATGTAAGAGTTCGCAAACTGTAAAATCGAACGAAATGAACCATTTCTTCCAGCTACTGCGGATGGTTGCGAAAACTTGCTACAGTTGGTGGGCCAAATCCCATTGCCATCCCATAAAGTATTCCCATCGTTTACCGTGTTTCTATGTCACTCTACCAGAGGCTAACTGCTAGTTGCGCCTGGCAGCCCATTTTTCTGTACCCACGGGACCACCCCACCAAGCTGACAGTGCTCCTCTGTTCGGCCAAGGCCATGTCATCGATCCAAGCGTCAAAGAGTCGCTTGACACCCTCCTCGACACCGATCCATTCATGGTGATCATCAGTATACTGTTCATATTGTTTATAATCGTATACTATCTCCGTTGATCATCGCATATTATGCATATCATCATCTGTATTCTAAATATTTCGATATATTTCTATATATTTCTATATTGAGGTTGTCGAGTGTCCAGTGGTTGGCCTTGCATTTTATCAACCAACAAGGCGTTAAAAAAAATGTTCCCTGCAGCTACACTGCCGGGCTGAAAGGTAGAATGTTTCCATCCTCTCCTGCGGGCCAAAATCGACAAGTTAGAGACTGGACAGTTGTAACCTCTCGACTAGTTTTCTGGTTTCATGGCGCAATGATTCTTCTTAGTAATGCTGGTTGCACTATGGTAAGCCCCACAAGAACATACCCTATTTACAAACCTTTACCCATTTGTGGCGGTGTTCAAAACCAAACCACGCAGAGAGGGTATGGTTTTGGGTCTCCAATCTGCTACCTACCCTCCAATTTTAGGTGTTATTTTGGTTTACATCAGCCATTCTGGCAAATTAGGGGATGGTTTCTGGCTCTGGAATTCTATAATGTAGTGCCCTCCCAAATATGACTTGGTTTGTGTTCAGCCCATTAATTAAAGACATATCATATAATGAGAGAGAGAGGCCCAATAGTAGAAAACCAACTTTCGCGAACAAACTGGGGCACCACCATGCAGCTGGAAAGGCCCAGCCCCGAAAGGTCAGTGTTCCCCATGCCGACAGGTGACCAGGGCGAGAATCTCATTCTCCTTGCCCACCAGAATGCTGTTCTTCAGCTCGATCTCAGAAGCCAACATTTCAGCCAAAGGATAAAAGGAAGGTGTGTATGTATGTTTGTATGTATGTATGGATGGATGGATGGATGGATGGATGGATGGATCTATCTATCTATCTATCTATCTATCTATCTACCGATCTATCTATCTATCTATCTATTTATCTATCTATCTATCTATCTATCTGTCTGTCTTTCTTTCTTTCTTATCTACCTATCTATGAATGTACGTACGTACGTACGTACGTACGTGTGTGTGTGTGTGTCTGTATGTCTGTATGTCTGTATGTCTGTATGCCTGTATGTCTGTATGTCTGTATGTCTGTATGTCTGTATGTCTGTATGCCTGTATG